>WNFU01000014.1_pt1 | contig 234140 bp, 204 predicted proteins | sample 5400121 | NCBI WGS metagenome assembly WNFU01 (sample SAMN13153360, study PRJNA577476) | soil metagenome | isolation source: 100 cm soil or saprolite under grassland replicate 1 | place: USA:California | collected 2016-06-15
TGTCGAACGGCGCGCCTGCGTACGGCGACCCTTTGGCAGCATGGCCAACCCATCAGACGGGGATGGGCGCAGCGGCGGCCCGGTCGCTGCAAGTAGTTGTGCTAGGGGCAACCTCCTTCCTGGATTCCCGCTCCACAATTCTCTGCTTGGAAACAGAGTTCGACTTCATCGCCATATCGCCCAAAACAGCCAATCGTGGGGCAGGTGTGAGCCTTAATCCGTCGCAATCTTGGCCACCAATGGCGCACCTTGCTCCAAAGCAGCGTGTGGTGCGCCTTGCACACTAAAAGCGTAGCGCAATAGCGGCGGCGTGACGAGCGTGGTGGCAAGCGTGACAACAACCAGCACCGAGAACAGACCGCCATCCAGCAGCCCATTCGCGAGTCCCGCGCCGGCGATCACCAGCGCGACCTCGCCGCGCGAAATCATGCCGACTCCAATTTGGAATGCTGCAAGATTCTTGAAGCCGCCCAAACGAGCGCCCAGCCCACCACCGACGATTTTTGTAAGAATCGCCAGCACAATCAGTATGATCGTAAGGACCGGTGCGGCGATCAAGCCGTCGGCATGGGCCTGCAGGCCGATGTTGATGAAGAAGATCGGGATGAAGAACGCATAGCCGAGCGCCGCGGTGCCATTGTGAACGATATGGCTCTCGTTGGCATGCCGCGCGACCACCACGCCAAGCAGATACGCGCCGGTGATCGTCGCGACGCTGCCAAGAACTTCGGCCGACCAGGCATAGACCAATACCAGGCCTAGAAGCAGCGCCAGACTCGCTTCGCGGTGATGCAGGTCGCGCTCCCAGCGTACCAGCACCGGCACAACCTTGTCGCCAATCATCCAGGCGATCGGGAAGAACAAGATCATCTTGCCAATCGTGAAGAACATGTTGCCTTCGCCGGATAGGCTCATCACCAGAGCGAACACCAGCACGCCCAGCACATCGTCGATAATCGCCGCGCCGAGAATGGTCGAGCCCTCGCGCGAGCGCAGCCGACCGATCTCACGCAGCGTCTGCGCCGAGATGCTCACGCTGGTGGCCGTCAGCACCGCGCCAAGGAATAGTGCGTGATGCCATTCCATTCCAAATGCCCGGCCGACCAGCAGGCCACCTACGAGCGGTAGCAGCACCCCGCCGGCCGCGGTAAGCACCGAGGCCTTACCGGCCAGCTTCATGGCTGCAGTGTCGGTCTCAAGCCCGGCCATAAACATCAGCAGGATCACGCCGATATCGGCGAGCAATTGGATAGTCTCATTTGGGGCGAGCAAGCCCAACAACGATGGCCCCAACAACAAGCCAAGCAACAACTCGCCAAACACCGCTGGCAGACCAAGTTTGTGGCTAATCTGCGCGGCGATCTTGGCGCCGACCAGAATCCCGGCGAGTGGCAGGAGCATGTTTAGCGTCCCATGCATTCCTAACCCCTTCTCTACACAGCAACGCCGGCTAGATCACCTACGATCTATCCGGCGTCGCGTCGTCGCACACATCAATGGTAAATATTCCTTTACGATACCGTCATGATAGAGTGATACGATTGTTAACGCTACGGCAGATCCGCTAAATTGTGCATTTTGCATTTTGTACGTTTTGCACAAATTGAAATAGCGAACGCGGGCTTGAAATCAAAATCGGGGATCAGCTCATTAGCTGGTCCCCGGAGCTTTGTTACCGTTTTTGGTTCTGGGCTTTACGCGTCGTAGTACATAAAGAACTCGTATGGGTGCGGCCGGATCTGAACCTCGATCAGCTCGCGGGTACGCTTGTAATCCAGGTACGTCGCGATCAGATCCTCGGTAAAGACGCCGCCCTTCAGCAGGAAGGCATTGTCGGCCTCCAGCGCGTCGAGCGACTCGGCCAGCGAGCCGGGCGTACCTTTGATGTGTGCTTTCTCCTCGGGCGATAGCTCGTAGAGATCGACGTCGAGCGGCGTGGCTGGCTCGATCCTGTTCTGGATGCCATCGAGGCCGGCCATCAGCATCGCCGAGAACGCCAGGTACGGGTTGCAGCTCGGGTCCGGCGCGCGGAACTCGATTCGCCGCGCCTTGGGCGACGAGGAGTAGGTTGGGATGCGCACAGCCGCCGAGCGGTTGCGCTGCGAGTAGACCAGATTGATCGGCGCTTCGAAGCCAGGCACCAGGCGGCGATAGGAGTTCGTCGTCGGCGCACAGATCGCCAGCAGCGCCGGGGCATGCGCCAGTATCCCGCCGATGTAGTGGCGCGCCGTCTCCGACAACAGCGCATAGCCGGCCTCGTCGAAGAACAGCGGCGCGCCGCCCTTCCACAGGCTCTGGTGGACATGCATGCCGCTGCCGTTATCGCCGAACAGCGGCTTCGGCATGAACGTGACGGTGTAGCCCAGTTCCTTGGCGGTGGTCTTGGCGATGTACTTATACAGCAGCAACTGGTCGGCCATCTTCACCAATGGCTGGAAGCGCATGTCGATCTCGGCCTGACCGGCGGTGCCGACTTCATGGTGGTGTACCTCGACATCGATTCCCGCCGCGATCATGTTCAGCACGATCTGCGAGCGCACATCCTGGAATTGGTCGGCTGGCGGAACCGGGAAGTAGCCTTCCTTGTAGCGCGGTCGATAGCCCAGGTTCTTACCGCCTTGGTCAGCGCCGCTGTTCCAGATGCCCTCATCGCTGTCGATGAAGTAGTAGCCGCTGTTGCTAGTCTGGTCGAAGCGGATGTCGTTGAAGATGTAGAACTCGGCCTCGGGGCCAAAGTAGGCTGTATCGGCAATACCCGTATCCTTCAGGTATGCCTCAGCCTTGCGTGCGATGTAGCGCGGATCGCGGCTGTAGGGCTGGCCGGTGATCGGGTCGCGGATGTCGCAAATAATGCTGAGGGTCGGGACCTTGAGCGCCGGATCGACAAACGCGGTGGTTGGGTCGGGGAACACCAGCATATCGCTCTCGTTGATCACCTGGAAACCCCGGATGGACGAGCCATCGAAGCCCAACCCTTCCTCAAAATCGTCCTCAGTCAGCTTTTCGGCCGGGAGCGAGAAATGCTGCCAGGTGCCGGGCATATCGGTGAACCGCACGTCCACCATCTTAATGCCCTGATCCTTGATCAGCGCCAATACATCTTTCGCTGATGTCGTGTTCGCCATGCCAGAGTTCCTCCTAACAGTTCTACAAGAATCGACAACCTGGTCGATCCGCCTCTACCGCAGTAAGCAGCCAGACTCAAGCCCAATGTAACACCACGGAGCCCGCTTATGTAATCGATACCGGCTCAATCGCTCTGCTCTGCCGACTAACAACACGCAACGCCAACGATCGCCTGGGTCGGGGGCGGCACTGCGCCATCGCACCACTTTTCACCAGCAAACGGAGCATGCACAGTCCCGCCAGCATAAGGTACGTTAAAAAGAAGTTTTCAGCTACGGTGATTCATGACGAACATCTGCGGTCGCTATTTGGATAAAGTACACAAACGTAATACGCGATACGTTCGTCAGACCGACTGCATCTGCCATAGCGCCGTCTCCAGCACGTCGATCGCCCGCAGATACTCGGCTACCTCGACATGCTCGTTGGGAGTGTGATCGAGACTGGAGTCGCCGGGGCCATAGGCCAGGATCGGGCAGCGCCAGGCCGGCCCGACCACGTTCATATCCGAGGTGCCGGTCTTCAGCAAAAAGCCCGGCGTGCCACCGGCCGCACGAACGCCTTTGAGAAACGCGCGCACCAGTGGGTTGTTCTTATCACTCTGATAGGCCTCGCACCCGCCACGGAATGCCAGCCGACCGCCGTATGCAGACTCGGCCAATGTCGCCGCGAGCGCATCGGGATGCGCGCCGATCGGCAGGCGCAGCCCGACGGTCAGTTCGGCCCAATCGGCGAGGCCATCGCTGCCGGACTGAATCGTGCGAATCGACGGGATGATCTGGTCGAAGAGCCGCTCTTTGCCGGCATTGCATTCGGCGCAGTAGGCCGCGACCGCGTTCCAGAAGGCCACTGCGCGCTCGGCGACCGCGATCTCGCGGCCGGCGGTATGTGCCATCGGCTGCTCCCAGCGGCCCTCGATGAGCAGGCGGCCCTTGTAACCAAGCGTCAGCCGATCCCAGCCGCTTGGCTCGCCGATCACACATGCGCTTGGCGCGTAGCGATCGACCACATAGTGCGCGCCTTTCGACGACGTGGCCTCCTCCTCGACGGCCCCAATGAGCACAAGCCGGGCACGCGATCCGCCACGCGCCATCAGCCGCGCCGCCGCGGCCACAAACGCCGCGAACGGCCCCTTGGCGTCGACCGCGCCGCGCCCGTAGAGTTTGCCGTTTTCGATCTGCACCGGCACCATGCCCGGCACAGTGTCGATATGCCCCAGCAGCACAATCGCCGGTCCCGCACCGGCCTCGCCAATCGCGTTGCCGGCATCGTCGACATAGCTGCGCAAGCCAAGCGCGCGCATCTGCCCGACAAAATAGTCGGCCACCGCGCGCTCCTCGCCGGAGATGCTGGGGATGCGCAGGGCCTGCTCTAACAGGCTCACAGCATTAAAGTCACTTAACTGCATAAGCCCCAACCTTGTCAAATACACTTAGCCAAGAACTTCGCCGATCGCCACAATGACCCTGTCCAGTTGCTCATACTCAATCACAAGCGGCGGGAGCAGCCGCAGCACATTTGGACCGGCGGGCAGCGCCAGCACGCCGCGCTCCATCAGCGCGCCGAGAAATGGCTGCACACGTTCCTTAAGCTCCAGGCCAATCAACAGGCCCAGGCCGCGCACCTCGCGCACCCGCGGCAGCTTGAGCGCGCGCAACTTTTCGAGCACATACTCGCCTTTGGCGGCAGCCTGGCCGGGCAGATCGCGATCGATCAGCTCGCGTAGCGCAGCGCGGGCCGCCGCACATACCAGCGGACCGCCGCCAAAGGTCGAGCCGTGGCTGCCCTGCGGCAGTAGGCCAAAACGTGCGTGAATCGCAACCGCGCCCATCGGCAGGCCGCCGGCGATCGACTTCGCTAGCGCAATCAGGTCGGGCATAACGCCGTAGCACTGGCTGGCCCACATGCGCCCGGTACGTCCAAAGCCGGTCTGCACCTCGTCGACTACCAGCAGCGCGCCGCGCTCGCGGCAGATCTGCGCCACGCCGGCGATATAGTCTGGGCTGGCCGGACGGACTCCGCCCTCACCCTGCACGAGCTCGATCAGCACCGCCGCGGTTGATTCGCTCACAGCGGCGTCGAGCGCGTCGAGCTTATCGTAGGGCACATGGGCAAACCCCGACAGCAGCGGCATAAACGGCTCGCGATACTTCGGCTCCCAGGTGGCCGAAAGCGCGCCCATGGTGCGGCCATGGAAGCCGCGCACCGTCGCGACCACGTTCGGCCGGCCACTAAGTAGGCGTGCCAGCTTGAGCGCGCCCTCGATCGCCTCGGCGCCGGAATTGCACAGGAAGACGCGATCCAGGCCTTCCGGCAACACCGCCGTCAGCTCGCCTAAGTAGGCCGCGCGCTGGTCGTTGTAGAAGATTTCGGGGCCGCTGATCAACGTACCGGCCTGCTCGCGGATCGCCGCGACCACCGCTGGGTTGGCGTGGCCCAAGTTGGCCGCGCCCTGCCCGCCGACGCAGTCGATATACTCGCGCCCATCGGCATCCCACAACCGCGCGCCTTCGCCGCGTACGATCGCGATCGGGCGCTTGGGATACACCCCGCTGGTGTGCGCCGACTCGGCGGCAATGATCGTCTCGTTTGAGAAGTGTGCTATCATGACTTTGTCCTTTTGCTAATGCGTGAGAGCGAGGAATGTGATGGTCAATGAACGGCGTGCAGCTTTAGAGCAGGCTTGCCGAGCCATGGGCGTTTCAATCCTGTACGCATTTGGTAGCCGAGCCGATGAAGTGGCCAATTGGCTGGCTCAGCGCCAACAAGAGCTACCTCCGGGCGGGTCGGATGTCGACATCGGCGCACGCGCGGCACCGGGCGTCTTTTGGCAGGTAGCGGATAAGGTTCGCCTGGCGATTGCGCTCGAAGACCTTTTCGACTGTCCGCGCGTCGATCTGGTTGTATTGAACGAAGCCGATCCTTTTGTAGCCGCCGAAGTCATTCGCGGCGAGCGGCTTTTTGCTAGCGACGCATATGAGGCCGACGAATACGATCTATATGTGCTACGGCGCGCGGGCGATCTCGCGCCGCTGGAGCATGAGCGGCTTGACCTGATCTTTGGAGTGATACCATGATGCCATCGCGTGTTAGCAGGCGAGTTATCGGCGATCGGCTGGCGTTGATCACCGAGATCCTCAAAGATATCCGGACGCTGCCGCTCGCCGAGCCCCAGCAGTTTTTGCAGGAACGCCGGAATATCGCCGCAGCAGAATCGTATTTGCGGCGCAGCTTGGAAGCGCTGCTCGACATTGGACGACACATATTGGCAAAAGGGTTCGGTACTGGCGTGAGCCAATACAAAGAGATCGCAACCCGGCTCGCGGAACACAATGTCCTCTCCGCAGAAAATGCACGCTCGCTGCATGTGATGGCTGGATACCGTAACCGGCTCGTTCATTTCTACCACGAGGTTTCTCCCGAGGAACTCTATAATATATGTGCCAATCAGTTGGGCGATATTGAAACTATACAAGCAGCATATCGCCAATGGGTACTCGCGCATCCAGAAAAAGTACAGGACGTTTGAACGTGTTATGAAATCCGAAGAGCTTGCAACCATCGCCACGCTCATCCGCAACCAGCGCCAGGCCGCACTCGGTACGCTGCACGAGCAGGCGCCATTCGTCTCGATGGTGGCCTACGCCGCCGAGCCGGACTTCGGCGGAGTGCTACTGCATCTGAGCCGGCTCGCGCCGCATACCACGCATTTGCTGGCCGCGCCTGCCGCCTCGCTGCTGATCTGCGAGCGCGACGATGGCCGCGACGACGTGCAGACGCTCGCGCGGATTACCCTGTCGGGTGAGGCCAGGCCACTCGATACGGCGAGCAGCGAGTACCCAACAGCCCGCGATTGGTATCTCGCACGGCTGCCGGCGGCCGAGATGCTGTTCTCCTTCCCCGATTTCCTCCTCTTCCGCTTCGTTCCGCACGAGGCCCGCTACGTCGGCGGCTTCGCGCGTACCTACACCCTCACGCCTGATCTCCTGCGCTTGGCAGCCCATACTTTAGCCACAGAGAACACAGAGACCACAGAGATATAATATTTTGGTTATAACGCAATGCTCTTCCAATCGCTGAAACATCGCTGGTTTGCGCTGCTCTGGAGCGGGCAAACGATCTCGCGCCTGGGCGACAGCCTATACCGGGTGGCGCTGGCGTGGTGGGTGCTGGAAAAGACTGGCTCGGCCACGGCAATGGGTACGGTACTGATCTGCTCCATGACGCCCATGTTGATCTTCCTGCTGCTCGGCGGCGTCGCCGTCGATCGGTTGCCGCGGCTGCGCCTCATGATCGGCTCGGATCTGCTGCGCGGCATCGTCGCGGGCGCGGTCGCGGCGCTGGCCTTCGCGCAGCTATTGGAAGTCTGGCACATCTACGTCGCGAGCGTGATCTTTGGCTTCGTCGACGCATTCTTCGAGCCCGCTTATGTCGCCGCTGTTCCCGAGATCGCCCCGCGCGAGGCGCTGCCTAGCGCCAACTCGCTCACCGGCCTGAGCCGCCAGGTCACCGGCATCGTCGGGCCAACGCTTGGCGCCGCAATCGTGGCGCTGGGCGGCACGCCGACCGCGTTTGCGCTTGACGCCGCATCCTTCCTGATCTCGGCCGGCTGCCTGCTGCCGATCCCAGCGCTGCCGATCGTGTGGGCCGATGCGCACGCCGAGCCCAGTGTGCTGCGCGACCTGCGCGAGGGCCTAGGCGCGGTGCTGGCCTCGCCCTGGCTGTGGATCACGATCGCCCTGGCCGCGCTTGGCAATGTGACCGCCAGTGGGCCGCTGGCGGTAGCGCTGCCGTTTTTGATCAAAAATAGTCTGCATGCCGATGTCGGCGCGCTCGGACTATTTGGCACTATGAACTCAATCGGCGCCGTGCTCGGCTCGCTCTGGCTTGGCCGCGCAGCCCGGCTGCGGCGGCGCGGGCTAATCGCCTATGGCGGACTGCTGCTCGGCGGCATAGCAGTGCTGATCTGTGGCCTGCCGGTCGGCTTATTCGGCCTCGCGCTGGTGGCGCTGGCCTTCGGCTTCAGCATGTCGGCGTTTGGCCTGGTGTGGATGAACACGCTCCAGGAAATGGTGCCGCGCGAGCTGATGGGCCGCGTGTCGAGCATCGACTTCCTTGGCTCGTTTGTGCTGCTGCCGTTTGGCTATGCGCTTGCCGGCTGGGCCACCGACCTGCTCGGCCCACCGCCAGTTTTTATGATCGGCGGCGCGGCCTCGATCGTGCTGGCGCTGCTTGGGCTGGCGCACCCTAACATTCGCAACTTAGATTGAAACAGCTCGCGCGATATTGCAAATTATATATTGTAGATAGAGTCATTCAATATACAATGTGCAATTTGCAATTACTCAATTACGGTGCCCTGCCCGGCCAGCGCGCGGGTGATCGGCTGGGCTATGCGTGCGTCGCTTAGGATCACCCGACCGACTCCGCCGCTGAGCGCCTCGGCCGCGCCGAGCACTTTCTTCTTCATCCGTCCCTGCGCCACCGGCAGATATTCCTCGATGTCGACGCGCGGGATGTGGGCGATCAGGCTGGCCTCGTCGGGGAAGTTGCGCAGTAGCCCCGGCACGTTCGAGAGCAGCAGCAGCGCATCGGCCGCCAGTCCTTCGGCCAGCGCCGCCGCCGCACGGTCGCCGTCGACGTTCACGGCCTCGCCCTGCACGCTGGCGGCGATCGGCGCGACCACCGGCAGGTAGCCGGCCTCGAGCAGCAGTTGCAACAGCCCGACGTTGACCCGCTCGATCATGCCGGTCCAGTCGTCGCGCAGCACCTTCTGCTTGCCATCCTCAACCACGCGGATGGTGGCCTTGCGCTGGCCTTCGAGCACACGCCCGTCGAGCCCGGTCAGCCCAACTGCGTTGATGCCCAGGCGCTGCAGTCGCTCGACGATCAGCTTGTTCACTTTGCCGGCCACGGCCATGATAAAGATCTCCAGCGTCGCCCGGTCGGTGTAGCGGCTGGTGTAGCCCGAGGGCGATGTCACGAAGCGCGGCGGGCGACCCAGCTGCTCGGCCAGCAGGTTGGTCTCATTCGAGCCGCCATGGACCAGCACCAGCCGCTGGCCGGCGCGCCACTGCTCGGCGACATCGGCACACAGCGCGTCGTAGTCCATGCCCGCGCCGCCGCCTACTTTTACGACGATCATATCTTAATTCTCCATGTTATGGATGCAGTGGACACATTTTAGCCTGCGGCAGCATGCTACTTTACTTTATTTTGTCGCTCGTTTTCGCCTGCGGGCGAAAACGAGCGACAAGCAGTGATATTGCTAGCGTAATGATAAAGTGTCGACAAACGATAACCCCTCTCTAAACCTCTACCTCTCTGCGCCTTTGCGTTAAGATCTTGGCTGGAGCAGATGATGCTCATCCGACCGTCGGCTCCGCGAGCGCCACCTCGCCGCGGTCGGGCACGGTAGTGAAGTACAGTGCGACAAAGATCAGCGCCGCGCCAGCGATCAAGCCGGGCGTCAGCGGGTCGCCCAGCAGCATCAGGCCAAGTAACGAGCCGACCAGCGGCTGCACGAACAGCGAGATCGCGCCGACGGCCGCCCCGGCATAGCGCAGCACAGCGAACCAGAGCATGTAGCAGAACGCCGACGTTACCGCCGCCAGGTAGCATACGCCGAAGATTGCCGCTAAACTGAGCGGCGGGAAGCGTCCCGCTGCGATATACCAACTGAGCAACGGCAACCAGATCACCAGACTGCCGGTGTTCGCCAGCGTCAACACCGCCAGCGGCCGGTAGCGGCGCGTGAGCTTCGCACCCAAGACGGTGTAGATTGCTTCACAGAGCAGCGCCAGCAGAATCAGCAGATTGCCGAAGGCATGCAGCCACCCGCCGCCGGATCCGCCGCCATCCTGCGCATTGCTGAGCACTAGCACCGTCACTCCGACCCCACCGCAGGTGATCCCCAGCAGCCTACGGCGCCCCAAGCGCTCAGCCGCGAGCCATGCCGCCAGCAGCGCCGTGAAGATCACCTCGCCAATAATCATCAACGAAGCGTCGGTAGCGGTCGAGAGGTTGATGCCCCAATAGTCGATCAAATAGCTGGCCCCCACGCCGATCAACCCCAAGCCGGCCAGCCTCGCTAGATCGCCGCGCCGCATATGCTGGCCCGGCAGCGCCAGCGCTGACACACCCAACCCGCGCATCTGCCAAAGCAGCACCGGCCAGAGCAGCAGCGCCGCCAGGATGACGCGCAACGATCCCAGTAATGGCGGCGGGATCTCGCGCAGCGCAACCTTCGCAACAGCATAGGATGAGCCCCAGAACACGTTGGCCAGTATCAGCAGGGCGACGGCAAGTTTGCGATTCACAATAATTCCTTATTGAGCGATCCCACCCATCCAAAACGAGAACTAGCGATACAACCCGATCCCAACCAGCGCCGCCAGCGCCAGCACCACAAGCACGGGCACGCGTCGGGTGGCGCCCAGGCCCATTGCCGCAAGCGCGATCAACAGATTCGGCGCGCCGAAGCCAGCAGTGCGCATAATGCCAAACAGCACGACTATAAAAATGCCGATCACCGCCAGGCTCAGCCCGCGTACAAACCCCTGAGTCGCCGCGTGATCGCCATAGCGCCGATAGAACCCGGCGACCAACAGCACCACCAGCGGCGGCAGCGTGATCGCGATCAGCGAGAGAACCGCGCCGCGCAATCCATCGACCAAGTAGCCCAGACTGATCACCCACAGCCCGGTCGGTCCAGGGCTAATCTGGCCGATCGCCAGCGACTCGGCAAACTGGCGGTCGGTGGCCCAGCCGCGCGCCAGCAGATCCTGGTGGAGAATCGGCAGATTCCCGCTGCCGCTGGTCGAAAACAGCGCCGCCTTGAGCATGAGCCAGAAGAACAGCAGCGCGTCGATCATCGCGCCCGCCCGAGGCGAACTGTGCGGCGCCACTGCACCAGCGCCACCAACGCGCCGGCGCCCCACAGTATCACAAGCACTGAGACCTGCGCCAAGCCTACCAACAGCGCGCTGCCCAGCAGCACCCCCACGCTCAGCGCCAGGCTGCCGCGCCCTTCGCACCGGCCGACATGGAGCGGCGGCCACGCCATGCTATACACCAGCAGCAGCCCCAACCCAACCGTAGCCGGCACCACGCCGCGCAGCGCCGCCCGCACGAGTGGCTGATCTTTCACCCCGGCGTAGAGTGCCGTCAGCGCGATAGTGATCGCGGCGCTCGGCAGCAGCAGCCCCAACAGCGCGAGCACGATACCCAGTGCACCACCGACGCGCCAGCCAATCAAGATTACCAAGCCAAGGATGTTGATCCCTGGCGCGATCTGGCAGATGCCCCAATAGTGGGCGAACTCTTCATCGCTCAGCCAGGCATGTTGCTCGACCGCCGCGCGGCGGATGAGATAGAGCGTGGCCGCGCCACCGCCAAATGACTGGAGACCGATGCTCAGCCAGATAGACAATAACTTCATTTTTTTAATCTGCGGGAGCATAAAACAGCCCTACTAGCTCCATCGCATCCTGATGGGTAATACCATTCAACTTGATGCTGTAGCAGCGAATCAATTGGGCGATCAGCTCGTCGATCGCCGTCTCGCTCAGCGGCTGCGCTGTGTCAAAGTCCTCAATGTCTTCGAGCGCCGCGACCCGCTCGCGAAGCTCGGCCTCGGGACGCAACGCCAGGCGTTCGCGCTCGCGCCAGTAGCGCACGTTGCTCTTGCCGCAGCCGAAGCAGGCCAGCACCGGCGTGCGTAGCGGCATGTCGTAGGGCGGCAGCGCGCCCGAGTACGCGCTATTGCCGATATCGATCGCCTGCTGGCCGTCGTTGCCCTCGGCGTGCGCCAGTAGGTAGGCGCGCATGGTCGTGTCGGCGTGCACGCCCGATCCGTCGAACTCGGTATTGGCCGAGAACGGGCTGCGATCGAACACAAAGCCAAGCCGCGCCATGATCCGGTAGAAGTACGCGTCCATGTCGCGATACCGGTTCACGAACAGCTCGCCGGATGGCAGCGTGCCAAGTTTCTCGCGCATCGCCTGACGGATCTGGGTCATCTTCTGCGGGTAAAGCAGAATCAACCGCCGGTAGATCGCCTCGAGCAGCGAGCTTAGGCCGATCGTGCCGTTGCGCTCGCCAATGCCGAGGATCGAGAAATCCGGCAGCATTGTAATACCCAGCCGCATGCACAGCAGCAGTGTGTCTACATATGTTCGGTCGGCGTTGCCGATATCGTTATGCACGTGGCATTCCAAAAAGCTAAATTCGATGCCAACGCGCCGCAGCACGGCGATCCGGTCGCCCAGCTCGCGCAATGTCGAGATCCCCACCGTATCGGGGATGCCGATACCGTCGGCATGAAGGTCCGCCGCATACAATTGGCCGCGCAGGCGGGCATAGAAGGCCTCGTAATCGTCCAATGTGGTGCGAAAGGCATCTTCGGTGCTGATCCGCACGCTCGTGAAGCCCAGCTCGCGCGCACGACGAATGCTGTCGAACGCCTTATCGGCCAGTTGCGCGATCGTCTTGCGCGCGGTTGCCTGCTTGATCTTACTGGCGCCGATATACAGATGCACCCGCCGAAACCCGGCACGACGGGCTGCTTCAATATCCTCGTCGACACAACGCGCGTGCGCGGCAAACTCAACGTCCAACCCCGCCTCTCGCGCCCGAGCGATCAAAGCATGGTTGAGCGCCTGGCCATAACGGTTGGCCGGGTAGGCTGGCAGCTCGATCACGCCGACTCCCAGCGAGGCCATGTAGGCGATACATTCCCATGCCTCCTGCTCGCTCAAGTGGAAGCCCTGTAGCGTGCCGTCGATCCGCTCGCCGACCGCCTGGAGCGATTCGCGAATGCTGAAGACACCAAAGCGCTGGGCCTTTAGATAGCCGAACAGCGCGAACAGCTCGATCGCCTCGTGATATTGCTCATGCGCCGGGTTTTCGCCCACCAGGAAGGGTGGGATGGGATATCTTGTGGCAGTGCCATTTTCATTATTCAACGTGATCACCTCGAATGACAAGATGACAAGGTGAAGGGGTGACAAGGTGACATGTTTTGTGGCTACAATGACACCTTGTCACCTTATCATCGTGTCACCTTGTCACAGCAGCTTCTCCATCATCAGATACGTCGGCTCGGCGAAGCCTTCGTGGCGGCGCTCCTCGTACACTTGGTAGCCCAGCCGCTCGTAGCGGGCACGCAGCTGCGGTAGCGCCACCCGCACGCCCAGCCGCACGCGCACACGGCCCAGCGCGCGCGCCCGCCGCTCGACTTCGGCAACTAATGCGGTGCCAATGCCCTGGCCGCGGTATTCCGGCAGCACCGCCAGCCGCCCGAGGTAGATATACTCGGCCTCAGCGCTATAGTACACGCTGCCAACTACCCGATCACCGATCAGCGCGAGCACGCCATGGCCGCTGGCCAGCTTCGACCGCACCTTCTCGGGCGTCTCATTCTGCGCCCCCGACGGCGGGTTGAGCCAGCCGGTATATTCGCCGAATGCCGCCCGTGTGACTGCGACGATCGTTGGGATGTCGGCGTCGGTCGCCTCGCGCAACACAATCTCGCTCATGCAAACCTCTATTGAACAGGCCACGGATTAAACGGATGAGACGGATTTGCACGGATTCTTTACTGGATTTTATCAAGCACATTGCCGCTCGTTCGCTATCTCGCGATACAACCGCATCACGTCTTCAAGCTCGTGTTGCCACGAAAACCGCGCGCTCGATCAATAGTTGCTCTTTATATATTCGCGCCTTTGCGTCACCCAGAGGGTACCCGGCGTCTTTGCGTTAAAAAGCTTTCTAGATCGGATGCAGGCCGGGGAACGCCAGCCCGGCGCGTTCGTCGAAGCCGCACATCAGGTTCAGGCACTGCACTGCCGTGCCGGCGGCGCCCTTCATCAGGTTGTCGATCGCACAGATGCTGACCACCCGGCCACTGCTCTCGTCGAGAGCGAAACCGACATCGGCATAGTTACTTCCGGCCAGAATCTTTGGCTCGGGCAGCCGATAGCTGCCCTGGCGCTCGCGCACGATCCGCACAAACGGCTCGGCGCTATAGGCCGCGCGGAACGCCCGCCACAGATCTTTCTCGGTCAGCGGCTCGCGCGGGAATACATGCGCTGTGGCCAGCGCGCCGCGCACCAGCTCGACGCTGCTGATCGACAGATGCACGCGCTCCAGGCCGGTCGCCTGCACAATCTCGGCGGTGTGACGGTGGCCGGTCGGCGCGAACGAGCGCACCACGCCGCTGCGCTCGGGGTGGTGCGACGAGTCGCTCGGCGCCGCCCCGCCCTCCGACGATCCGACCTTGACCTCGATCACCACGTCGCGCGCCGAGTCGAGCAGGCCAGCGCGCGTTAGCGGCAGCAGCGCCAGGTTCGAGGCGGTGGCATTACACCCCACTCCGCTGACGTAGCTGGCGCCCTGTATCGCCGTCCGGTTGAGCTCGGGCAGGCCGTAGACGAACTGTTCCAGCCAGTGTGGAGCCGGATGCGGCTCGCTATACCAGCGCGCGTACGCGGCGGTGTTGCGCAACCGGAAGTCGGCCGAGCAATCGACAATCTTCGGCGCCAGTGCGGCGAATTGGTCGATCTTGCGGGCGGCTTCGCCATGCGGCAGCGCTAGGAATAGCACGTCGCACGGCTCGACCTTGTTCATCGGCACAAACTGCAGCGTCGTGCGCCCGCGCAAGTTCGGGTGCGTGGTCGTCAACGGCTTGCCGGCCAGCCGTTCGGATGTAACCTGGGCCAACTCGACCTCAGGATGGAATAGCAGCAGCCGCGCCAACTCGCCCCCTACATAGCCGCTTGCGCCAATGATGCTTACTCGTACCACAATCTCTCTCCATACCATTGACAAGATGACAAGATGAGGGGGAAGGTGAATTGTCGCGGATGCAATCTCACCTTGTCATCTTGTCACCTTGTCATCGTGTCACGGCTAGCACGCGCCAGGTACCACAGCAGCGCCGTGAGCGACAGGCCATCGCGGATCTCGTTCGCGTCGATCATCGCCCAGATCTCGGCAGGGCTGAACCAGGCCACGCGCATGATCTCGTTGGTGTCGGTCGGCTCGCCCGCACGCTGCAATCCATGGCCAAGGTAGACATGAAAGGTCTGGTTCGCGCTGCCGTTGACCGGATGGTACCGGCCCAGGTACTCCAGCCGCTGAGCGGTGTAGCCGGTCTCCTCGCGCAGTTCGCGCGCCGCTGCGTGTTCAAGCTCCTCGAGATCGTCGACACGGCCGGCCGGCACTTCCCAGCCGGTTGTGTCGGTGACAAAGCGATAGTGCTCGATCAGCAAGATCCGCCCATCGTCGCCGACTGGCACCACACCGACCGCCGGCCGCGGATACTCGATCACATGATGTCCCTCGATGATGCTGCCATCGGGCAGGCGCACGTCGTCGCGATGCAGCCGCACCCACGGGCTATCATATATGGTCGTCCGGTGGAGTACTTGCCACGGGCGCGGTTTGTCCGCCATAATTGCCATCTTTCTGATAATAATGACACGATGAGGGGGTGACAAGGTGAATTGTTGCAGATGAAATGTCACCTTGCCATTTTGTCATCTTGTCATTGCCCGCGCCCGACGGCGACAAGATAATCGATCACCCGCGCCGGGATATTCACGCCGGTGGTGTCGATGCTATTGCGGAACTCCATGGTGTAGTTGACCTCGTTGACTGTCAGACGGCCATCCTCGGTCTCCAGCACGTCGATCGCCACCACGCCGCCGCCAACCGCCTGCGCCGCGCCGACGCAGATGTCGGCCAAGGCGGGTGTGACCGGGCAGTTGCTGGCCTGCCCACCGCGCGCAGTGTTGGTGATCCAGTGCTTGCTGGTGCGATAGATCGCGCAGATGCACTCATCGCCAATCACGAATGCGCGGATATCGCGGCCGGCGGCCTTGGGCACATACTCCTGAATATAGAAGATTGAGTGATGATACGAGCCAAGCACCTCTTTGTGCTCGAGCAGCGCCTCGGCGGCCTCGCGATCGTTGACCTTGGCGATCAGACGGCCCCACGAGCCGATCGCCGGCTTCAGCACCACCGGGTAGCCCATCTCCTCGATCGCGCGCAGCGCTGACTCTGGCGTGAAGGCCATCAGCGTACGCGGCGTTGGCACGCCATGCTTGATCAGCGCCTGGGTAGTCTTGAATTTGTCGCCGCACACATCCGCTACCGCTGCGGTGTTCACCGTCGGCACACCGGCGTCGTTGAGCGCCTTCAGCGCGTAGAGCGCGCGCGAGTGATGGATGCTGCGCTCCAGCACAATATCATATGGATACTGAGCTTCATTCAGGTGAAAGATCACCTCGTCGTCGTCGATCCGCACATACTCCAGACCGCGCCGATCCATCTCCTGAAACAGCAGCTTCTCCTCGACCCGCACGCGAGAGCAGAGGACGCCGATTCGCATTGTAAAGTTCCTTTACTCATTGCAAATTGTAAATTGTACATGATGCCTATACAATCGCTAACTACAATTTACAATTTGCAATATACAATTTTCAATTCATTCACCCCAATCCTCGCCAACCTCGGGGGCCAGCGCCAGCTCCGGCGGGTTTACGCTCACGACCTCCAGCTCGACCGCGCAGTCGGGGCAGGTGATGATCTCTCCTTCGACGACATCCGCGGCCAGCGTGATGGTGGCCTCGCACTCAGGACAGTTAGCGTTCATAGGTTTTCTCCTTAATAGATTGTAAATTGTAGCATCGCAAATTGCAGATTGGCCTTCGGCTGCAACTTGCTACTTATGCTATAGCGATCCTGGGTGAATTGTAGTGCCGCCTTATGAAGATTAAGAAATTAATCGGGTAGCCCGCTTCAGCGGGCTTGGGCTGTTAGCGCGGGTGCTTTAGCCCCGCGCGTGTGACGGTGCGAAATGCCCGATTTAATAATAAAAGTTCATCAGACGGCGTACGCTCCGCCGCCTGAAGGCGGCACTACGGTGAGTTTACGAATCAGATAGGCTCGCTATATCTTCATTTCATTGACTACAGCGACTGTGATATCTTCGGTTGTAGCGTGGCCCCCCACGTCGGGCGTGTGCGGCCCAGCAGATCGAACATGCGCGATCGCGGTGTGGATGCGCTTGGCCGAGGCCCGGAATTGTTCAGCGATCAATCGTTCACTTGTCGGCTGCGCGGCGTCCTGCGGGCGGTAATTTGCAATTTGCAATTTGCAATTCGCAAGGTGCTCCAACAGCAGCGCGGCACAGCCGATCGCCGCCAATGGATTGGCGATTCCCTTTCCGGCAATATCGGGCGCCGAACCGTGCACTGGCTCGAACAGCGCGCGCCCATTGCTGCCGATATTGGCCGAAACCGCTAGACCCAACCCGCCACCCCAGTAGCTGGCCACGTCCGAGAGAATGTCACCGAACATATTGGTCGTCACAATCACGTTGAAGCGCTCGGGGCGCTGCACCAGCTGCAGTGCGCAATTATCGACCAGCATTTCCTCGTGCGCCACCTCGGGATACTCCTCGGCCACGCGCAGTGCGGTGGCGCGGAACAGGCCGCAGGTCTCGCGCATCACGTTGGCCTTGTGGACGATCGTGACGTGCGGGCGAGTCCGTCGCCCGTTGTCCGTTGTCAGTGGTTGCTCGCCTAACCCAACAGACAACGGACTACTGACCACGGACAAATGCCGACTGCGTGCTAACTCAAATGCCGCCCGCGCGATCCGCTCGCTCGCCCGGCGGGTGATCACGCGCTCGGCAACCGCAGTCTCACCACCATCCTCCAGGCGCTCGCGACCAGCATACAGGCCCTCGGTGTTCTCGCGGACGACTACTAGATCAACCAAGGACTGAGGACTGAGGACTGAGGACTGAGAAACAGAGCCCTCAGTCCTCAGTCCTTGGACCTCAGTCCTGACAGGTCGAATATTCGCGTACAGATCCAGCGCCCGGCGCAACGCGACGATTGGGCTGCGATAGCCCGGCACTGGGAAACTTGGCGAGCCGACCGCGCCGAACAGCACCGCATCGGCGGCCTGCGCCGCCGCCAGCGTCTCGTCGGGCAGCGCCGTGCCGTGGCGCTCAAAGCATTCCCAGCCGGCCTCGGCGGGCACGAACTCCAGCGGCAGGTCAGTGGCGCGTAGCACCTCGATCGCGGCTGGGATGACCTCGCGGCCAATGCCGTCACCGAGGATGACACAGACTTGCATACACATGACTCCAAAGTAGGCAGTCGCCAGTAGGCAGTAGGACTAACTGCCGACTGCCTACTGGTTACTGCCGACTGCTGGCCCTGGGAAGCGCCCGTGCTGTTTATAGTACGGCACAATCCCGCCGGCCGCCCAGACCTCTTGCAGAAATGCCGGCGGCGGCGGCAGCTGCATAACCTGTCCATCGGCGACCAGCCGCCCGTTCGCCAGGTCGAACTCGACCTGCTGACCGTCGCGCAGCAGGCTGGTCAAGTCGGCCTCGAAACACGGAATGCCGAGATTCAGCGCGTTGCGGTAGAAGATCCGCGCGAAAAGCGGCGCGATGATCGCCCCAATGCCGACCATGCGCAGCGCCAGCGGGGCATACTCGCGCGACGAGCCACAGCCGAAATTCGGGCCGGCCACCAGCAAGTCGCCGGGCTGCACTGTGGATGCAAATTCGGGCCGCGCCTCGACGAATGGGTACTTGCGCAGCTCTGATTCGTCCTTCAGCATATACGGCGCGTAGCGGCCGGGGACGATCTGGTCGGTATTGACGTTCGCGCCAAAGATCCATATGCGTGGCATCGGAATTCTCCTAAATTGTAAATTGTATATTGCAAATTGCACATTGAGCGATGCCAGCCAATTTGCAATATACAATTTGAAATTATGCAAGTGCTTGCTCTAAATCCGCGATCAGATCATCCGGGTGCTCCAGCCCGATCGAAAGGCGCAGCAGGCTCGGCGGGGTGCGGCTCTCGGGCCCCTCGACCGAGGCGCGGTGCTCGATCAGACTCTCAATGCCGCCCAGACTGGTCGCGCGGGTGAAGAGTTTGACACACGCGGCCAAGCCGATCGCCTCCGCCTCGCCACCGCGCATCTCGATCGAGAGCATGCCGCCGAAGCCATGCATCTGCCGCGCCGCCACCACGTGGCCGGAATGTGACTCCAGGCCGGGGTAGTGCACGCGCTCGATGCGCGGATGCTCGCTCAGAAACTGCGCGACACGCCCGGCGTTCGCGCCATGGCCGCGCATGCGGTAGGCCAGCGTCTGGATGCCGCGCAGCACCAGCCAGCAGTCGAATGGCGAGGGCACCGCGCCGCCATTGCCTTGGATAAAACGGATGCGCTCGAAGAATGCGTCGCCGGTGCGCGCCACTACTGCGCCGCCAAGCACATCGCTATGCCCGCCCAGATACTTGGTGGTGGCGTGCAGCACCAGGTCGGCGCCCAGATCGAGCGGGCGTTGGAGCACTGGCGTGGCCCAGGTGTTGTCCACCGCGCAGCGCGCACCAGCCGCGTGTGCGATCGCCGCGATCGCGGCGATGTCGGAAACCTTGAGTAACGGATTCGATGGCGTCTCGACCCAAATCAGCCGGGTGTTCGGCCGCACCGCCGTGCGCACCGCCTCCGGGTTGGTCATATCGACCACGCTGCTGGTAAGACCCCAGGGCACCATAATCTCGCGCACAAGCCGCGACACGCCATGATAGGCGTCATCGGGCACGATCACATGATCGCCGGGCCGCAGCGCCTGGAACACACTCATCGCCGCGGCCAGACCCGAACTAAATGCCGCGCAGTCGGCGCCGCCCTCAAGCGTGCTCAGGCAGCGCTCCAGCATGGTGCGGTTTGGGTTGCCGTTGCGGGTGTAGATATAGCCATGCGGGAAACTGCCATCCTCGGCGCGCTCGAATGTCGTCGAGAGATAGATCGGTGGGATAACCGATCCAGTGGTCGGATCGATATCCTGACCGGCGTGGATGGCGAGAGTCTCGATGTTCATGCCCAACACTCCTTCATTCGGGATAGGCTTTTAACGCAAAGGCGCAGAGGCGCAAAGGTGCAAAGATTCCTAATTTACTTAATCTCTGCGTCTTCGCGTCTCTGCGTTAAATAGTCCTGCTCTCCATCTCACACGAGAACCTCTTGCGGGTGCGTGATATACCCGGTCAGCGCGGTGGCGGCGGCGACCTCGGGCGAGGCCAGGTAGATATTGGCCTGTGGCGAGCCCATGCGCCCGCGGAAATTGCGGTTGCCGGTGAACAGGCACACCTCGCCAGGGGCCAACACGCCCATATGCCTCCCGATGCACGCGCCGCAGCCGGGCGTGCCAAGCGCCGCGCCGGCCTGCAGCAACGCCGATAGCGTGCCATCATCGGTGGCCTGGCGCAGCGCCTCGCTCGACGCCGGCACTACCAGCAGGCGCACGCCCTGGGCGACCTTGCGGCCCCGCAGGATGCGCGCGGCGGCGGCCATGTCGTTGTAGTGGCCATTGGTGCAGGTGCCGATATAGACGACATCCACCGCCACACGATCGAGATCGCGCAAGTCGACCACATTATCGACATAGTGCGGCACACTGATCTGCGGGTCGAGATCATCGAGGTCGATTTCGACCGTCGCGCTGTAGCGCGCGCCATCGTCCACGCGCAGCCATTCCGGCACGCTCAGGCCGCGCGGCAGCGCATGGGCATCCCAGCCGGCGCCGGTTGGCGGGACGATGCCGGCCTTGCCGCCAACCTCGATCGAGAGCGTCGCCAGAGTCATACGATCGGTGACCGGCAGAAAATCGACGCCATGCCACTCGACCGACTGATACGTCGCGCCGTCGGCGGTGATCTCGCGCGCGGCGCGTAGTCCCAGATCTTTTGCGCTGACGCCGGGGCGGAAGCTGCCGCGCGCCTGCACCCGCACCGTCTCGGGCACGCGCAGCCATGTTTGGCCGCTGGCTAGGGCCAGCGCCATATCGGTGGTACCCATGCCGGTGCCGAACGCTCCCACGCAGCCATAGCCGGTCGAGTGCGAGTCGCTGCCGATGATCAGCATACCGGGGCGCGCCATGCCTTCTTCGACCAGCACCGGGTGCGAGATCCCGCGGCCAACATCGTAGAGATGCGTGATGCTCTGCTCGCGGACCCAGCGCCGCAGGTTCGCCTGATGCTCGGCGTTCTGAATCGTCGCTGCGGGCGCCACGTGGTCGATCACCACCGCAATCCGGTCGGCATCCCAGACACGCTCGGCGCCAAGCTCGCCGTGCAGAACCTTGATGATGCTCGGCGAGATGCTGTCGTGCATCATCGCCAGATCGACGTTCACAACCACATTTTCGCCGGCTTGCACTGGCCGCCCGGTGGCGTTCGAGAGAATTTGCTCCGCGAGTGTTTGTGCCATTCGGGTACTCCCTTTTTTAGACATACAAAAGCCCGCCTCACCGGTCTGGTGAAGCGGGCTTGTCAGCGTTCTCATTCACGACAAGCGAGCCTAACCAGACCTTGAGGCCGGCTTTTTGCTGCGCTTCATCTGCTTAACGAACGTTGTAGACATTGTTCAATTCATCACTTGCCTGGCGGAACGCCGCGAGTATAGCACCGGCCGCATGAAAAGTCAAGCACGTCAAAAAGAGATTTTCTCGCCAAACTTGACAGAAGTAGCGCTTCCCGCTATGCTGTTGCCGCAGCTGATATACATGGCCATATTGGCATTTGCGCTGATTAGCAACACTTTTCGTTCGATCGAGGGACGTGCTATGCACCAAGAAACATGGTCTCCGCTCCTGGAACCCACGCTCGGTTCCGACGAGCATCTGAGCTTCACCATCGCCGGCGAGACGAGTAATGCATTCGTCCGCTGGTTCGCGAGCCGCCTCCAAGAAACACTTGAGCGTCTCGGCCACATCCAGCGCTCAAATCCAGGCGATCTTATCAACGAAAGCGCGGTAGACGGAAACGCCGGCGATGGGCAATCGCCGGTGCGGCTGGTTCTCAATCTGTGCGACATCGATCGCCCGCGGCCAATCCATCGCCGCGGGCAAGGCACGTTCGTCGCAACGATTGTACAGGGCGCTGATAACGAGCGCGACATCATGAAGGCGGCCTACCCGGCGCTGGTGCGTTCGCTTTCGAACATGGTGATCTTCAACACCCGTATCGATGGCCTGCTCGAGAGCCATTTCATCACCATCGAGCAAGGTCACTATGTTATTCGAAACGACAGCACCGAGCAGGAATTCTTCGAGCGGATCTACGAGCGCATCCAGCCGCTGGCGTGCAGCCATTTGGTCATTAACAACGACTTCGTACCCGACTTGCCCGCTGAGCTATGGGAGGGCGACGAGCCGACGCGCCAGATCAGCTGGGCGGGTACACAGCTGAATACGATGGGATTGCTTCCGGCCGCCTTCCCAATCGACGAATTTCTGACCGAGCGCGATCTGCGCCATGTCAAGCGATTGTATGGCATCGGCGGCCTGAGCTACGGCAACCTGAGCGCGCGCGCACTACATGACCCTAGCACCTTCTGGATGTCGGCCTCGGGCGTCGATAAAAGCAAGCTCCAAACGATCGGCCGCGACATCTTGCTGGTGACCGGCTACGAGCCCGAGCAGCTCATGATGCGCCTGAGCGTGCCGCCAAACGTCGAGCCGCGGCGCGTCTCGGTCGATGCGATCGAGCATTTCCTGATCTACCGCGAGCATCCGCAGGTTGGCGCGATCGTGCATATCCACGCCTGGTGGCGCGACCCGATTCCCTCAACCCAAGTCAATTACCCATGTGGCACCTACGAGTTGGCCAGCGAAGTTGCCGAACTGGTGCGCCAGGCGCCCGATCCTTCGCGCGCGGTGATTGGGCTGAAGAACCACGGCTTGACGATCACCGGCCATTCGATCAAAGAGATCTTCGAGCGGATCGAGGGCATGATCGTTCCACAGGTGCCGATGTCCTAGTAATTGTAAATTGTAGATTGTAGATTGTAGATTAGGTGACATAGCCCAATCTGCAATCTGCAATTTGCAATCTGCAATATGAGGAAGCTCATGGGCATACTCGATGAGAAGATCGCAATCATCACCGGCGGCACCGGCGCGCTAGGCGGCGTGGTTGTCGCTGCGCTACTGCAAGCGGGCGCAAGCGTAGTGACGCCCTATCGTAAGGATGGCGAGCTGGAGCAACTGCGCGAGCATGCCGGTATCGCCGCCGATGCGAAGCTCAGCGGCATGGTGCTCGACCTGACCGATGAGGATGCCGTGGCGCAGGCCTATGCCGAGGCCGCCAACGCGCACGGCGGCGTCGATATTCTGGTCAATATCGCCGGCGGATTCGGCGGCGGCAGCCCAGTGCACCAGACACTCTGGTCGCTCTGGCAGACGCAGCTCGATCTGAACCTCAAGACCACTGTGCTGTCGTGCAAGGCCGCGGTGCCACATATGCTCGCACGCGGCGGCGGGGCGATCGTGAATGTTGGGACGCGCACCGCCACCCAGCCCGGCGCGAACCTAGCGGCCTACGCGGCCTCCAAGCGCGCGGTCATCCAGCTCACCGAAGCGCTGGCGGCTGAGCTGCGCGATCACCATATCACCGCGAATATCATCATGCCGAGTACGATCGATACCCCGGCTAATCGTAAAGGCGATCCAACGGCCGGCGGCGGGCGCTGGGTCAAGCCCGACGAGATCGCCCGCGTCATCCTCTTCCTGGCCGGTCCCGACGCCCGCATCATCAGCGGCGCGACGATCCCGGTCTACGGCCGCGCCTAGCTCTGGAAACACTTCTTTTCATCTGTGCGTTGTTCAATTTTTACGGTTCGCCAGGGCGAACCGAAAAATTTGACCAACAATACATAGTCAAGTACCACGCTGCCGTCTATCCTGAGCCTGCCTGCCCTGAGCTTGTCGAAGGGTCGAAGGGCAGGCTAAAAATCAAAAGGTAAAACCATGCTCGATTACAGCGCCCGGCTGCGAGCCGTGCAGCAGAAACTGGCCGAACAACAGATCGACCTGCTGTTCCTGCAGCGCTCGGCCAATTTGCACTACGTGACCGGCATTCCGCGTGAGGAGCAAAACTTTGGCAATACCATGTACCCCGGCGAGTGGCTGAGCGGGGCTTGGATCGCGCCAGATCGCGCGCCAATCTTGACCATCCCGCGCATGCTGGCGGCTTTTCACCTGAATATCACCAGCTACGATCTGCGCGTGCTCCCCGACGCAGGCGACCCCGCGGCCCTGGCGCGCGACGTGCTCGATACGCTCGGCACACCTGCCACCGCGACGATCGCGCTCGACGACCGGGCCTGGGCCGAGACACTGCTGGGCATCCAGTCGCAGCGCCCGACGGCGCGCTTCGTCTCCGCCGCGCCAATTATGCGCCCGCTGCGGCTGATCAAAGATCAAGACGAGCTGGCGATCATGCGCCAGGCCGGCGCGATCACCGAGGCGGCCTACCGCGACACGTTGCCCAAGCTGCGCCATGGCATGACCACGCTCGACCTGATCGCCGAGGTCAACTACCAACTCAAGTGTCACGGTTCGGCCGCGCCTTCGTTCGTGACCAGCTTCTACAACATGGGTGCGAATCACCCCTTCGACTTCTACAATCGTGAGGAGACCCTGCTGTTGCCGCTCGACGCGCCAGTCTCGATCTCATTCGACTTTGGCGCGGTCTACGATGGTTACTGCTACGACTTCGGCCGCTCGGTGTTCTTTGGCGATCCCGGCGCCGAGTACCGCCGCGTCCACGAGCTGGTGATGCGGTCGCAGGCTACCGGCATTGCTGCGTTGCGGGCCGGCAATACATGCGAGCAGGCCGACGCCGCCGCGCGCGCGGTGATCGCCGACGCCGGCTATGCCGAAGCGTTCCGCCACCGGCTTGGCCACGGCATTGGCATGGATGTGCACGAGCCGCCGTTTCTGACCGCCGGCGATGCCACCGAGCTGCGGCCGGGCATGTGCTTCACCGTCGAGCCAAGCATTTTCATCCCGCACCAGCTAGGCTGCCGCGTCGAGGATGTGGTCGTGGTGCGCGACCGCGCCGGCGAACCGCTCACCAGCGGTTTCCAGACACTGCACGTGGTGGAATAACAGCGGTACTTTTGTTCTTTCGTTATTCATTTTTCCGCTCTGCGAGCGGAAAAATGAATAACAGATAAATTATAAAGTACCTTGCTGCCGCAGGCTATGGCACTCGAGCAAGTATAGTGACATTTTTAGCGCTGAAACAAACAAGATGCTACGACAGAATATCTCCAGCGGCACACCTTGGGAGGAGATGGCAGGCTACTCGCGCGCGGTGCGGGTCGGCAACCAGGTATATGTATCTGGCACCACCGCTTCGGACGCGAACGGCACGGTGCAGTATCCTAGCGACCCAGCCGGGCAGACGCGCTATATCCTGAACAAGATTGCCGCCGCGCTGGCCCAGGCCGGCGCCTCGCTCGAAGACGTGGTGCGCACCCGGATTTTCGTGCGCGATCTCGGCGATTGGCAGGCGGTCGCACGCGCCCATGGCGAGGTATTCGGCACTATTCGCCCGGCCAACACGCTCGTGCGTGCCGAGCCGATCGAGCCTGAGATGCTGGTCGAGATTGAGGCAGTCGCCATTGTTACCCAACAAGATGACAAGATGACCGGGTGACTGGGTGACACTCTCCATGATCGACATTTACTCACCTTGTCGTCTTATCAGCTTGTCAGCTTGTCAGCTTGTCATATGAAATTCTCGGTTCGCTTCAACAACGACCTGCCGCCGCGTGAATATCCGCGGCTGGTGCGCGCCGCCGAGGCCGCCGGCTTCGACCAATTCTGGGTCAGCGACGACCTGTTTTTGCGCGGGGTCTGGCCAATCCTGACCGCATGCGCGCTGGCGACCGAGTGCATCCAGATCGGCACCTGCATCGTCAATCCCTACACAATGCATCCGGCCGAGATCGCGATGCAGGCCGCCACACTCGACGAGCTGAGCGCCGGACGGCTACTGCTCGGCGTGGGCGCCGGCGCCGCCGATTTCCTCGGCTGGGTCGGCCTGGCGCAGGAGCGGCCACTTACCCGCATGGCCGAGACGCTGGCGGTGCTGCGGCGGCTGTTCGCTGGCGAGCGCGTGACATTCGGCGGCCAAGAGCTGCACGGCTGGAGCGACGAGGCGTACCTGCGCTTCCTGACCCGCCCGATTCCGCTCTACCTGGGTGCGACCAGCCCGAAGATGCAGCGGCTGATCGGCGCGGCGGCCGACGGCGGGCTGCCGCTGTTGTTCCCGCCCGAGCTGTACCCCACCGCGATCGCCAACATCCGTGCCGGGGCCGCCGATGCTGGGCGCGACTTGGACGCGATCGACGTGGCGGCGTGCATCTGGGTCTCGGTGGCCGACGACCGCGCCGCGGCCGAGGATGCGCTGCGCGAGAAGGTCGCGTTCTACGGGCACGCGCTGAGCGATCTCATTCTGGATCGATTGGGAGTATCGCGCGCCGAGTTCGAACCAATCGCGCACGCCGTCCAGGCCGAAAACAACCTTGCCAAGGCCAAGGCGCTGGTGACCGACCGGATGCTGCGCGTGGGCGTGGCCGGCGCTGGACATGACCTGATCGCCCGGCTTGAGGGTCTCGTCGCGCAGGGCGCCAGGCACCTTAGCTTCGGCCCGCCGCTTGGGCCCGATCCACTGGCGGCGCTGGCGGTGCTCGGCCGCGAGGTGATTCCGTATTTTCGGGCGTAGCGTCTAGATGGAGCAGATTTCTTTGATCGCTATCTGAAGGAGTGATCTTCTGACATCAATCTCAATCGCCTTCCAAACCAACCACACCCTCAGCGCCTACGGTACGATGGCCGCGCACTGCGAGCGGTACGGCTTCGACGGCGTGACGGTCTATAACGATATGCTCTATCAGCCGGCCTGGCTGCCGCTCCTGGAGATCGCCCGCAGCACCCGGCGCGTGCGGCTCGGCCCTGCTGCGGTCAATCCCTTCACTTGCCACCCGATTAATATCGCCGGCAACATCGCGCTGCTCGACGAGGCCTCGGGCGGGCGCGCGTACCTGGGCATAGCGCGCGGGGCCTGGCTCGACTTCGTGGGCCTTGAGCCGGCGCGGCCAATCGCGGCGCTGCGCGAGGCGTTCGAGTGCGTGCGTCACCTGCTGGCGCAGTCGAAGGAGCCCTACCGTGGCCAGGTGTTCCAGCTGGCCGGCGGCGACGCGTTGCGCTGGCGGATCGTGCGATCCGATATCCCATTCCTGCTCGGCAGCTGGGGCTCGGCAACCATCCGCGCCTGTGCCGCGCAGATCGCCGAGATCAAAATTGGCGGCACGACGAACCCAGCCGTCATCCCATCAATCCGTGCAACGGCGACCACCAGCGCCCAGGCCGCCGGCCGTGCGCCCGATGCGATCGGCATCGTCGTCGGGGCCGTGACGGTGGTGGACCGCGACGGCGCCGCGGCGCGGGAGCTGGCTCGCCGCAAGGTGGCACTGTACCTGCCGGTGATCGCGCCACTCGACCCAACGCTCCAGATCGAGGCCGAGCTGATCGAGTGCATCAGTGCCGCAGCGGCAGCCTACGACTTCGACCTGGCCGCCAGCTATATCTCCGGCGATCTGCTACGTCGGCTGGCCTTCGCCGGCACGCCCGAGCAGGTCGCCGAGCAGGCGCTCGCGCTCTACCACGCCGGCGCCGCCCGGGTCGAGTTCGGCACGCCCCACGGCTTGAGCGAAGAAACTGGCCTGCGGCTGCTCGGCGAGCAAGTTCTGCCGCTGCTCCGCGCGAGCGGTGTGATCGAGTAAGCTTTAAACGCAAAGGCGCAGAGACGCGGAGATTCAGAGAAGAAAAAGAAACGTATTCTTTCTTGCTCTGCGCCTTTGTTTCTGTGCGTCACCCAGAGGGTACCCGGCGTTAAAAAGGAGCGCGAGATGCAACGTGATGACGAGTTCGAGCTCTACGACCTGGAGGTGGTCGTCGAGGCGATTGAGGGAAACTGCACCTGCGCGATGCGTGTGGGCGACTGCTTCTACCTGCGCGGCGGCAAGCTGGCGCTGCCGGATGGGCGCGACTTCTGCCTGTACGCGCTCCAGGCCACCATCCCGCTGCTGCCCGCCAAGCAGCGCCGCAACCACCCGGCCGACTGGATGGAGACCGACGCGCGCGTCACCTGCCCCGACACGGCCTGCCGCCTGATCATGCGCATCGACCGCACGGGCCGCCGCACCCTGCGCCACGACGACGTCAGCACGATCCCGTGGGATAGTGCCGATTAGGCCGCGGATTTGCAAGATTATATAAATTTATCTGTGAAAATCCGCTAAATCCGTCTAATCCGTGGTCCATTACTACCGCAATCGGGCGACTGCGGTAGACACGCCGACCACCAGATAGATAATCATCATGAGCGGGTTGAACAGCACCAGCGGCAGCGTGCCCAGCGCCATCGCCACGCCAACGGCGATCTGCATCGAGCGGCCGCGCTTGAGCTTGGTGACGCGGTCGACGATCCGTACGATGAACTCGGCGATCGCAGGGCCAGCCATGAACACGATGAAGAAGCCAAACAAGCCCCGCGCGAAGAATGCCACCGGCACCGCTACCAGTGCTGCGGCGATCGCCCCAACGATCGCGGCGATCACGAGGTCGTTGGTTGAAACTTTGTAGTTGCTGGGCCGCCGCTCGCGGCGGCACTCTGGGCACAGCTGGCCCACCGATGTCATCTGCGCGCAGGCGCCGCAGATCGGGCGGTTACATTGAATGCAGTGCAGCGCCGTCTCGCGGTCGGGGTGGCGGTAGCAGTACTCCACCGCCGTCGCGGGCATCGGCAGTTCGGGCGCCGAGAGCAGCGGCGAGGCATCGCCCGAAGCATTCCGCTCGGCGCGCCGCCGCGACGGCTCCAGCTGCATGCCCTCGGCCTGGAGCTGCTCGACATAGCGCAGACTGGCGCTGATATCGGCATTCTGCGGCTCCAGTGCCAGCGCCTTCTGAAGATACTGGCGCTTCTCGGCCAGGATCGGCACCGCACTGCTGAGCCCAACCCACGCCTCGGCATTGGATGAATCGAGCTCAGTGGCGCGGCGAAAGCTGCTCCGCGCGGCCATGGTGTCGCCCGCCAGCGCGGCCGCCCGCCCGGCCTGAACCAGTTGCTGCACTTCAGAGGTCGTTGACTCGGTCATGTATTCCTCAAAACAGGTTATCTGGCGATCCCAAAGCTGGTGGCTCGACGATGGAAAGTACCATGCTGCCACAGGCCCAAGGTGCCTTAAGCAATTTTTTAATTGCTATAATAGTAGCACGAGCGTAGCGCTTCGGGCAATAGCGCAAGATGATCTATAATCTATTTCTCATCTGCCAAGTTTACCTGGAGCAATAAGGAAAGTGAAGTTATGTCCGATCGATTGACACTCATGATCGTGCATGCCCACCCCGACGACGAGGTGATTGGTACAGGCGGCACGTTTGCGCGCTATAACGACGAGGGCGTTCGCACCGTGCTGGTGACCGCAACGTTGGGTGAAGAGGGCGAGATCGTCGTCCCGGAACTCAACACGCCCGAGGTCAAGGCGCGCCTGGCCGAGGTGCGCCGCGAGGAACTGCGCAAGGCGACCGCGATTATCGGCATCGCACACCAGGAGTTTTTGGGTTACCGCGACTCCGGCATGGTCGGCACGCCCTCGAACCAGCACCCCGAGTGTTTTCACCAGGCCGACCTCGGCGAGGCGACCGGGCGGCTCGTCAAGCTCATCCGGGCCTACCGGCCGCAGGTGCTGGTGTCGTACAAGTATCGGTAAAGGACGCGTGCACCACGGACGTACCCAGGGTTATTCCCAATCAAACGACACGAGTTCGTAGCCATACCGCCGAGCCACGGTCTCGAACGTCGCCGGATCTATCGACGTAACAGGAACCTGCAAGTGCCGCAACTCCTCGAAGACCTTCGCGCCCTCAGCCGATGTGAAGATATAAAAGGCCCGCCCAGCGGCGGCACCGTTGTTCTTCCACGCGTGCACCGTTCCCCGCGGGATGAAGACCCAGGTGCCAGGACCACCGTTCGTCACCTGCTCCCCGAGCTTGAAGGTGAACTCTCCCGCCAAAACGTAGATTACTTCATCGCTGGTATGGTGGATATGGAGGGGTGTTCCACCGCCAGTCGGCACCACTTCCTCGAAGACCGCCACACTGTCGCCCGTTTGCTCACTGAGCAACTTAAACGTTGTCGGTCTCCCCGGCTCCATGTCCCAAACCGCTCCTTGGTCAGGCCGCACGATGTAACCAGGTGTATTTGTTTCCATATTACCTGTCCTCCTATGAGACTGTGGGACATTTCCCGCGAAGAATGCTTATCGATTATACGTTCGCACAGCATCCATGACAAGTTCAATCTCCGCTGGCAATTCAGTAATACGATTCACAAAGTGTCATCATCGATCCGCATGTTTTGCGACGACGTGATAGATATTCGTGCGATTGATGATGAAATGCCATAAAATACAGTAAACGTCGATAAGCGAAGTAATTTATTTATACAACCTCTATAGACACAACGCGATTGGCCTCTGTTCTTTGTTCCCTGTTGTTTGTTCTTGCTAAAGCTTCATCTCTGAGCTGTGTCCAGGGAAGATCTTGGCCTGTGGGTCGACATAGGCCTTCGCGGAGTTGACTGCGATTGCCGCCTGCCCGAAGCAGACCGCGATCAGATCGAGCTTGACCGGCGCGCCGGCAATATCGCCAGCCGCGAAGACGCCCGGCAGGTTCGTTTCGAAGTGCGGCCCCACCTTGATCGCGCGGCCCTTACCCTCCATCTCCAGCCCCCAGTTCTTGATTGGCCCGGAGTCGGCCTTGAAACCGAGGAACGCCAGCACGGCATCCACCGGCAGCTCGATCTGCTCTTTGGTCTGGTTGTTGAAGATCGTCGCCGCTTCGACGTTGCCATTCCCATGAAGCTGTTTCAGCTCGTAGAAGGTCTTGATCTCGACCGGCGAGTGCCGCAGCTCGACCACGCTATGCTCAAGAGCGCGGAACTGGTCGCGCCGGTGGATCAGCGTCACACTTTTGGCATAGTCCTTCAGGTTGAGCGCCCAGTCGATCGCGCTGTCGCCGCCGCCGATGATCAGCAGCCGCTTGCCGCGAAAGGCGACCTTCTCCTTGACGAAATAGTACACGCCGCGGCCCTCGTACTGTTCGACGCCGGGCGCCGGAATCTTGTTCGGCGAGAACGCGCCGACGCCGGCGGTGATCAGCACCGAGCGCGCGCGGTAGCTACCCTGCGAGGTCGCCAGCTCGATGTCGCGCTCGCCGTGGGCCGTGAGCCGCTGGACCTGCTCCTCGAGGCGCAAGTCGGGGTGGAATGTCATCGCCTGCTCGACCAACTGCTTGACCAGATCGCGCCCGAGGATCTTGGGGAAGCCGGGCACGTCGTAGATAAACTTCTCGGGATAGAGCACCGCCACCTGGCCGCCCGGCTCAGGCAGTGCGTCGATGATCAGCGTGCGCATGCCGCGCATGCCCGCATAGAACGAGGCGAACAGGCCGGCCGGGCCCGCGCCGACGATCACGACGTCGTACATGTCGTCCGCGCCGTTGGGGGCAGCTTGGCGAAGCTCACCAGTCATTGTGCGTCCTCCCTTTAGTGGTCAGTTATCAGTTGCCAGTCGTCAGTTGTGAATTATTATTCGGCACTGACAACTGACGACCTACCGAAATCTGGCCAAAAACCCGCATAGGTTGTCATGCGCTTTGTTTGATGATCTGCAGCATGTCCGCTACGCGGGTGACTTTGACGCGCGGGCGGCCTTGTTCAGCGCCGTGTGCTAGCTCGTACGCGTCGAGCTTCTTCCAGTCGGCGTAGGTCACGTAGTCGGGCTTGCGCGCCTTTAACAGCGCCTCGACCTTGATTGGGTCGCGATTGGCATCGGTGATGCCCGCCAGCACAGGCAGATCCTCGATCATCGCGGCAACGGTCGAAACCGCGTCGGGCTTGTTGGTGCCGATCACGCCCGAGGGGCCGCGCTTGGCCCAGCCGACCGTATACTCGCCCTCGATCGCATCGCCGCTGGTCGAATGGACCACCCGCCCGGCAATGTTGGTAATTGTGAACGAGGCCTCGTCGAACGGCACGCCCCTTAGCGGAACGCCGCGATAGCCCACCGAGCGCAGCACCATGCCCGCGTTGACGGTCTCGAATTCGCCGGTTCCCTTGGCGCGTAGCGCGCCGGTGCCATCTGGTACCAATCGGTTGCGCTCGATCTCCACGGCCGCGACCCGTCCGTTGGCGCCAATGATCTCGACCGGCGAGGCCAGAAAGCACATGCGGATGGTCTTCTCGCCGACCCAGTCGGTTCGCTCGGCATACGCGCGCAGCACCTCGACGTTCTTGGCGGCGATTCTGTCCTCGGCGAGCGCAGCGGCGCTATCGGGATCCAGTTCCATATCGGCCGGATCGATCACGACTTTGACATTATTCAGCTCGCCAAATTCCTTAAGTTCGGCGTTGGTAAACGCCGCCTGGGCTGGGCCGCGCCGCCCCAGCATTACCACCTCGCGCACATTGCTGGCGCGCAACACCGCAAGCGCATAGTCGGCGATATCGGTCTTAGCCAACTCGTCGGGATCGGTCACCAGGATGCGGGTTACGTCCATCGCCACATTACCGTTGCCGACCACCACCACCCGCTCCTGGCTCAGGTCGAACTCCAGGTTGCGATAATCGGGGTGGCCATTGTACCATCCCACAAACGCGGTGGCCGGGTAGCTACACGAGAGATCTTCGCTAGGGATGCCCATACGCCGATCGGTTTGCGCGCCCACAGCATAGACAATCTGATCGTACAGCGGCTTCAGATCTTCATGCATCAGGTCGACGCCGAATGTCACATTGCCAAAGTAGCGCACGCGCGGATCGGCCGCGATCTTGTCGTAGATCCGCGTCACCGCCTTGATCGACTGGTGATCGGGCGCGACGCCCTCGCGCACCAGACCAAACGGCGTCGGGAAGCGGTTGAAGAAATCGATCGAGCAGACTAGGCCTGGCCGCTTCAGCAGCGATTCGGCAGTATAGAAGCCGGCCGGCCCGGCTCCAACAATCGCGACGCGCAGCGGCTGCGCCTCAGTTCCTAACAATTGGGCCACGAGCTTATTCCCTTCTGCGTAAATACTGTTTCAGAAGTCGTTCATCAGCATGCGCGAATCAATGGCCATAAGATGCAGTTTGTGACATGCTGAACAGAGTGTTAGCGATAATCTATCATGGGCTAACAGCAGTGTCAAAGCATACGGGTCCGCAAAACTGATGTAACGCTTTCAGCCCTTCATCCGTCTGTCATACTATATTCGCACACTCTGGCAGAACTGCCACGATATAGACAACTGAGGTTGAGCAGTGACTAATCAAGAATACGCCACCGCTGAGATGCTTTCGAGCATCGGAATCACGATCGCGCAGCACCCTAAGACCAACCAAGGTTGGGGTTGGTCAATACAGAACGACAAAATCATCCGCGACTGGGAAGGACCATATTCGACGCCGGCTTACGCGGCGGTGGCCGCCCTCGCTTGGCTGGTCGAGTACGCGCGCAAGGGCTTGCTCTGCCACCACATTCATACTGAACCGATCGACGACGATCTGATGGTGCCGTGGCTGAAGGCATTTGAAGAGCGAGCCCACCAATAGCTGAGTAGCGGCTATACCGGCGGCCACGGAATATTGCGCCCCGGCCCTGGGTCGGGGTGCTTGCCTGTCGCGACCAAGCGGTCGAGGCGCCTGAGTAAGGCCCGCAGCTCATCGGGCGCAAGCAAGCTCTCGAACATCGCGATCATGCTGCTGCCGGGGTGGAGATTGCTGCGCAGCGCCCGCAGATCATCCAGAATATCCGGGCGCAGTGGAGTGCCGGCATAATCCCACAAAACCGTGCGCAGCTTGGAGTCGGCGTGGAAACAAATGCCATGGTCGATCGCCCATAGCCGGCCATCGTTGCCCTTCAGACAGTGCCCGCTCTTGCGATCCGCGTTGTTGGCCAGCACATCGAACACCGCCAGCCGTTCGATCGCAGTGTCATAGCCGCCCTCTTTCTGCATCGTAAAGAGGTGTGCGTCTTGATCGGCGTCGATAAACAGCTGCACCGAGCCAATGCCATACGGTCCATCGCGCAGCACCGTCGGCGGCACCAGCGACCAGCCAAGCGCGGCGCTCAGCAGGTAGGCCGCGACCTCGCGTTGGCAGAGCGTACCACGTGGGAAATCCCACAGCGGGCGCTCGCCACGGCGCGGCTTGTACACCGCCAAACCCTGTAAGCCATCGCTGCGCACGGTGCTGAGCAGTGTATAATTGCTGCTCCACGGCAGCATTCCTTGCACATCCATGTCGCCCTGCGCCAGCAGCGTGAGCACATCAGCGACGTTCAGTTCATTTGACTGGTTATCTGTCATTGTATCGTGCGTAGTACGTAGTGCGTAGTACGGGCGCGATATATCGCGTCCCTACGCACTACGCACTACATAGAGATCGATCTTTTGGCACTTGTCGAATCAGTTCATCTGCGGACAAAAATGGCCGGTGGCGTCGATCGGGCGGCCGCAATTGCCGCAGATCTTGCGCCCCCTGGCGACGACGCGGGTCGCATGATCGCTCAGCGCGCGCATTTGCTGGCGGGTGGCCGAGAAACGCGCGGTTGGCGCTTCTTCGCCTTCATCTTCGACCGTGCCCTGCATCACCAGAATAACCAGATCGCGATCCGCGTCGTAGCCAAGGCCCATCTGGGCAATACGGAAACGCGACTCAAGCGGCTCCTCTAGGCTCATATCGCTAGCCAAAATCAAGGTATCGTCGCTCGACGAGAGCAATGGATTCTTCTCGGCCAGATCTTCGAGCAGTTGATTGATATGCAATCCCAGCGCGCGAACTTGCTCCTTCTCGCAGATCAACGATACTAACTCGCGGTCGCGGCGGGCTTGGATGTAAAATACGCGGCGTCCGGGCTCGCCAATTGCATGCGCGGTGATGCGCGTCACCGGGTCCAAATCATATGTATATTCAGGCATGATCCCCTTGAGTCCTTAAGATCTCTGCGAGCTCCAGCGTGGGCGGTTGTTCGCCCCACCGGCTCCAAAATCATCTGCGAGCAAACGTCCCGTCCTACACAGTTGCCTGATGTTCGTTTGGCGGGATTTCAGGCGTCTCAACGCCATTCGATGATCCGGGTTCTATATCCGGCATACCCTGAGCGGGTTGTTCGGCCAATGCTTCCTCCGTCATCCCAGCGCGCGCCGCTTGCGCCGCAGCAGCTTCGGACGACACCACAGCCGGCTCGGCCGTAGGCACGGCAGCAGTCGGCGAAACATGCGCTTCTGGCGTAGCCGGCGCTTCCGCCGTAGTCTCTGCGGGCGGCTGCGCGGGCCTCGGCTTGAGATGCTCCAGCGACCCAGTATCATTGTAGGCCAGCAGCCGCGGCCCCATGCGCGTGAAAAATACCGCGCTGACCGAGCACGGACTGATCTCCAAACGCTGGAACAGATCTATATGCATGCCAATATAGTACGCCAGCGCCAGCTTGATAATATCGGCATGCGAAACCACGGCGATGATGCCCTTGGGATGCTGCGCCCGCAGAGCGTCGAGCGTGGCGACCATACGCATCTGAGCTTCGCCGAGCGTTTCACCGCCGGGGAAGCGCGTGCCGCTCGGATAGAACTGCACGCCCGGCCATAGCTCATGCTTATACAGCTCCTTCAGCTCAGCGCCCTGCCACTCGCCATATTTCACCTCGCCCAGGCCCTCGACGAGGCGCAGTGGCATGCCGCGCGGCCCGGCGATCGCCTGAGCGGTCTCGACAGTGCGGTCGAGCGGGCTGGTGTAAATCGCGTCGATCGGTAGCGCGGCCAGGCGCGCCGACAGCGCGGCGGCCTGCTGGCGGCCATCGTCGTTCAGGTGCACACCTGGTGTCCAGCCGGCTAGCCGACCGTGAACCCAATCATTCGTTCCATGGCGAATCAGTAGCAGCAGCGTCACAAAAGCTCCTTTGGCATAACATCAGCGCACCAAATATGATACCACAACTTCTGGCGGCATGGCGGCTGCGCTGCGCGGCGTGCGGGTGGTATGGTATAATCGCTAACATGCAACGCTTCGACTTCAAAACCTTCATCCTCATCCTTGGCGCAGCCTTGTTGGGCGCGGTTTGGGCGATCTACAATCGCGGGCTCGTTCCCAGGCTCGGCAACGAAGATCAGCTGCGCGCACAGACGTGGGTAATCTTCGCTACGCCATTCGCCACGTTCTGGGGCTGGTTCGTCGCACGGCGCGGCGAGCGGCTGTGGGCCGCGGCGGTCTGCTTCTGCATCTATTTTTTTGCGCCGTTCGTGGCTGCCCGCTACGAGTCGTGCGCGGTGGTCTGGGCGCATTATGGGCCACTGGGCTGCTTCACTGCTACCAACGAAGCCCGCGACATCGCAAAGCAGGCCGGCCATGTGATCTATTTCCAGGCGATTGTGATCATTCATCTGCTGGCGGCGATCGCCGTAGCTTTGCGGCGCGCCCTGAGTCGTAGTACAATTCAAACACGACTTCCCCACGCTGAGGGTGAACCTTCGAAATTGTAAATTGTAAATTCCAGATTGCAGATCAACTTCATTCAATTTACAATCTACGATTTGCAATGTTCTGCCACCCGCGATCGCTGGCACGGATAAGGAGATTCGCATGCCTAATGCGACGCACGCCGGCATTCGCGAGCGGCTCGATGCAGATGAGCACGAGCGGCTTTCGCCATTGGCGGCCTTCAGCGACGCCGCCACGCGCGATCGGCCAGAGGAAGATTCGCCGGTTCGCACGCGGTTTCAACGCGATCGCGACCGTATTTTGCACTCCAAGCCATTCCGCCGGCTTAAGGATAAAACACAAGTCTTTATTGCGCCACTCGGCGATCATTATCGCACCCGGCTGACGCACACGCTCGAAGTCACTCAGATCGCCCGAACAGTGGCGCGCGCGCTTCGGCTGAATGAAGATCTGGTCGAGGCGATCGGGCTGGGCCATGATCTGGGCCACACGCCGTTTGGCCACGCGGGCGAGGCAGCGATCTCGCATGTGCAGGGCCATTCATTCCGCCACAACGAGCAAAGCCGGCGCGTTGTCGAGGTGATCGAGCGAGATGGCCAGGGGCTGAACTTGACCTATGCGGTGCGCGAGGGCATCTATCTACACTCCAAGGCGCGCCGCGACATCATGGCGACCGCCTGGGGCGTGGCAAGCACACTCGAGGGGCAGATCATCAAGATCGCCGACTCGATCGCCTATATCAACCACGACATCGACGATGCGCACCGCGCCGGGCTGCTGAATGCCGCCGACCTGCCGCGCAACGCCGTGGCGGTGCTGGGCGAAACGCATGCCGAGCGCATCAATACAATGGTCTGCGACTTGATCGATTTCAACTGGTGGGCTAGCGGTGTGGGCGCGCCGCCCGATCCGCCGCTGCTGGCCATGAGCGCACATATTCTGCAGGCGACCAACGAGTTACGCGAGTATATGTACCAGCACATCTATCTCGACTCGCGAGCCAAAGCCGACGATTCTAAAGTGCGCGCGATGATCGAGATGCTGTATCAGCACTTTATCCAACACCCCGAGCAGATTCCGGCCGATCTGCTGCGGATCAACCAGGCACGCAGCGAGCCAATCGAGCGCGCCGTGATCGACCATATTGCCGGCATGACTGATCGGTACGCGATCAAGCTGTTCAACGACCTGTATGTGCCAAGAACCTGGAGTTCATAACATTGTAAATTGTAGTCGCCTCAATCTACAATGTGCAATTTACAATTTACAATTTACAATATGTCAAGTGTTACCGACACAATCAAAGAGCGCATCGATATCGTCGACTTCATCTCGGCGTATGTGTCGCTGCGCAAAGCTGGCCGCAATTTCGTCGGCTTTTGCCCGTTCCACCCGAACTCGCGCACGCCGGCGTTTACGGTCTTTCCCGATACACAGAGCTATCACTGCTTTGGCTGCAAGGCATCGGGCACGGTTTTCGACTTCCTGATCCAGCGCGAGGGGCTGGAGTTCAAGGACGCGCTCGAGCAACTGGCCAAGCGCGCTGGCGTGCAGCTCAAGGAGCGTACCGAGCAGGATGAACAGACCGACCGCCAGCGCACGCGCCTGCTAGAGATTCATGCGGCCGCCGCGACGTTCTTCCACCATGTGCTGGTCAAATCGCCCAAAGGCGAGCTGGCCCGCGCCTATGTCGCCAAGCGCCGGATCGATCAGCCGACGGTTGAGGCGTTTCAGCTGGGCTACAGCGCCGATGATTGGAGCGCGCTGCTGTCGTATCTGACCGATCGCAAGGGTTTCGAGCCCGAGGAGATCGCGGCGGCCGGTCTGGCCATCCAGCGCGAAAACGGCGGCTACTACGACCGCTTTCGCGGCCGGCTGATGTTCCCGATCCGCGATGCAAAAGGCGAGATCATCGCGTTTGGCGGCCGCGCGCTCGGCGATGCACAGCCAAAGTACATGAATTCGCCGCAGACGCCATTGTTCGACAAAAGCCGCGTGCTGTACGGGCTCGACTTGGCGCGCGAGGCGATTCGCTCGAACGACGCGGTGGTGATCGTCGAAGGGTACGTCGACGTCATTATCGCGCACCAGTACGGCTTCCGCAATGTCGTCGCGCCGCTTGGCACCGCGCTCACCAGCGAGCATGTCGGCGTCGTGAAGAAGCTGGCGCGCACAGTCTACCTTGCGCTCGATGCCGACGCGGCCGGTGTGAAGGCTACGCTGAAGGGCTTGCAGACCCTTCAAGAGAACCTGGATGGCCACGAGGTGCCGGTGCCGACTCCGCAGGGCTATATTCGCTGGGAGCGCGAGCTCGACGCGGTGATCAAGATCATCGCAATGCCCGACGGCAAGGACCCCGATGAGGTCATCCAGTCTAATCCGGACGAGTGGCGCGCGCTGGTCGCCGGTGCGAAACCAGCTATGGATTTCTATATCACGGCGCTCACCAGCGATCTCGATCTACAGAGCGGCAAAAGCAAGGCCGAGGCGGTCGCCCGCTTGGCGCCATTACTCGCGCAGATCGCAAATCCAGTCGAGCAGGCGCACCATATTCAGCAAATCGCGCGTTTAATACAAGTAGAAGAACAGATTATCCGCCAGACACTGCCGAGACCGGAACGTAAATCCCACCGGCCACAGCCAGCCGCGCTCAAGGGCACCACCGCCAGCCAGGAAGATCACATGTTGGGCTGGCTTCTGCGTTACCCTGCGGCGCGTACAGCGGTACAAGAGAAGATCAGGCGCGACCTTTTACCTTTCCCGCTCGTCGGAGATAGTATTCAGGGCACGCTGTTGGAATTATTTGAGCGGATCGAGAACCGTGCAATCTGGCAAGCCTGGCAAGCGCAACCGCCGGGAACAAATCCAGTCGAATGGGTTGAAACACTCAGCGAACCGCTCAGGGAACAGGCCGAGCGCGTGCTTGGCCTGGATATCCCACACCCGCAGGCTTATCGGTATGTGAACGATGCGCTGGAATGTGCTAGAATGCTGCAACTCGATCTCGCACGTCGCTGGAAGAATCGCATCGTTCACGAAGTGACCAGCGCGGCGGAAGAAACTGAGCAGGTAGCGGCGCACGAACGACTGGCTCAGATGATTGATTACATCAATACTATCAACGTTCCTAAACGCAGTTCGGCCTACGACAAAGATCTGCATAGTCTATACACGGTCTGAGAGAGCGCTGCTATGGAGAAACATAAGGACGCCATGATCGACGATGACGAGATGACTTTCGACGACCTCGGCGAGGAAGAAGCGCCAAGCCAGCAGGAGCCGGAGGAAGATCCGAATACGATTGCGAGTCTGCAGGATCTGATCGCGCTCGGCAAACAGCGCGGCTTCGTCACCGAAGGCGAGATCTTGCAACTGGTGCCCAACCCCGAGACCGATGTCGACAAGCTCGAGGAGATTCAGCGCGCGCTCAGCCAGGCCGGCATCGGCACCCGCGACGAGCTCATCGCGGGTGGCGCCGAGGTCGAGGGCATGTTCGATGAAGAGGCCGATCTCGAAGATGGTCTCAACGTCGACGGCATCAGCGTGAACGACACCGTGCGGATGTATCTGCGCGAGATTGGCCGCGTCCCACTGCTGACCGGCCGCCAAGAGACCGACTTGGCGCAGCGAATCGAGATCGGCGAATACCTGACTGCCTACAAGGTCCAGCGCGGCGTCGATTGGGATCGGCCTCAGGTGCCCGAGATCGGCGCCGAGATGTACGGCCGCTTTCAAAAGAACTGGCCGGTCGTCCACGACGCGCTCGGTCTGCTCTACGCCGCGGCCGATCTGCCGGTTCCTAAGCCAATCACCTATGGGATGGTGCGCGATATCCTGACATTGCAGGATAAGCTGACCTTTGAGTTGCGCCAGGGCTACGACCGGCGCCGGCTCGACCTGGCCAAGCAGCACCGCCTGACCGCCGAGCAATTCGACCAATCGATCGCCCATACGATGATTATCTATGAGCTGCTGCCGCGCGATCTTCAGCAACGCCTGCTCAATGGCGGCGAGTGGCCGTCGGCGCAAGATGTTCATGACTCGCTCAAAGCCCACCGCGACCAGCTCTGGCGCGAATGGACCACGGCTATCGAATCCGGCAAGGCCGCGCGCGAATACCTGACTGAGGCAAACCTGCGCCTGGTCGTGTCGGTCGCTAAGAAATACATCGGCCGCGGCCTGCAGTTGCTCGACCTGATCCAAGAAGGGAATGTCGGGCTGATCCGCGCGGTCGAAAAGTTCGACTATCGCAAAGGCTTTAAGTTCTCGACCTACGCGACCTGGTGGATTCGCCAGGCGATCACCCGCGCGATCGCCGATCAGGCGCGTACCATCCGCATCCCGGTGCACATGGTCGAGACGATCAACCGGCTGATGCGCGAGAGCCGGCGCATGCTTCAGGAGCTGGGCCGCGACCCGAGCGACGAAGAGCTGTCCAAGGTGATGGGCATTCCGGTCGAGAAAGTGCGTTCAATTCGCAAGACCTCGCTGGAACCCGTGTCACTGGAGACGCCGGTCGGCCAGGAGGAAGACAGCCAGCTTGGCGACTTCATCGAAGACTCGAAGGTGCTGGCGCCATCCGACGCGGCCAGCCATCAGATGCTGCGTGAGCAGGTCGAACAGGTGCTTAACCAGCTGACCGAGCGCGAGCGGCGCGTGTTGCAGCTGCGCTTTGGCTTGGAAGACGGTCATAGCCGGACGCTCGAGGAGGTTGGCAAAGAATTCGGCGTCACGCGCGAACGCATCCGCCAGATCGAAGTCAAGGCGCTCCGCAAGCTGCGCCACCCACGCCTGGGTAAGAAGCTACGCGATTACCTTGAATAAAGTTGAGAATTGAGCATTGAGAATTGAGAATAGCGCTCTGGTTGCAGCCCTCAATTCTCAATTCTTCATTCTCCATTCCCCGCAGGGGTGCCTGTGTCCGATTTCGAGAACCTCGACTACTACGACCTGCTTGGTGTCTCTCGCTCGGCATCGTTCGACGAAATCAAACGCGCGTATCGTCGCGAGATATCGAAATATCATCCCGATCGCTTCGTCAACGCGACACCAGAGGAACAAGCGTACGCAAGCTTACGCAGCCAGCGCCTGACAGAAGCGTACGGCGTTTTGAGCGACCTCGCGACCCGCAGTGCGTACAACCGCGGGCAGCATATGCGGCCATCCGGTGCCCGCTCACCGCGACCCAGCACGCCGGCCCAGCAGCGCGACCACCAGGCCGAGCTCTACGATCAGGCGATCGCCCACCTCAATTCGGGGCGCTTGCTCCAGGCGATTGGGACGCTGCGCCAGTTGCAGCAGATCAACCCATTCTACCGCGATAGCGCCGAGCTGCTAACCGCGGCTGAGGCTCAGTTCAACCACCGTCCCAAGCTGCCGGCGCGCAATCGGCTGCGGTCGCTCATGATCATTAGCGGCATTATCGCGGTAGTGGCGATCGTCACAATCGCGGCGTGGGCGCTGAACGCACGCTTTATCAGCGTGAGCCGGGCGATCAACGGTGCCACGTCGGTCGCGATTGCCGCGACCAAACCACCGACCCACGCGCCCGAACCAACCGCCGCTCTGGTGCCAACGGCTGAGCCAGCCGCCAGCGCGCCAACCGAACTGCCCACGCCTGAGCCAAGCGTTGCGCTGACCGAGGCACCGACCGCGGCGCCAACCGTGGCGCCGATCGCGGCACCGACCGCGGCGCCGACCGCGGCACCGACCGCGGCGCCGACCGAGGTACCAACCACCGCGGCCGAACAAGGCGCGGTGCTCCTAGCAGACGCGTTCGACGGCTCCGGCTGGGCCGATGTTCGCGGCCCAAGCTGGCGAGTCGGCTACCAGGGCCGGCGTTACCACATCAGCAGCGACGCAGGCAACGGCCCGATCTGGAGCTTCCGCACCGGGCCGGATAAGGATGTCAGCATTGGATTCGACCTACAAGTAACCAGCGGCGAAGGCGGCGTGCTCGCCCGTTTTCTTGATGCTGGCAACTATCTAAGTGTCGTGATTAATCCGAGCCAAACGAGCTACCGGATCGAGCAGCAGAGCGGCGGCGCGACGAATGTGCTGTCGGGCGGGCAGAGCGAGGCGATCAAGATCGGCGCCGAGGCGATCAATCGGCTGGTGATACGGCTGCGCGGCAACCACATTCAGGTCTTCGCCAATGGCCAGCAGCTCGCCGAGACCGACGCAACCAACGCCCCCGATACCGTGCGCTACGGGCTGTTGGTGATCGCTAAGGAGACCGCCGCCGAGGCGTTCTTCGATAATCTGGAGATTCGCGCGCTCGAATAAGTATGGTATGATGCCGACTGGAAATCAGCAGCTTACAAAGGCGTATCGATGAATACTCGTATCGTCGCAACCTTCTCGATCGTCGCGCGCGACCCAGAGAGTGGTGACTTAGGCGTGGCCGTTGCGTCGAAGTTCTTAGCGGTTGGCTCGGTGGTACCGTGGGCACAGGCCGGCGCCGGCGCCGTGGCAACCCAAGCCTCGGCCAACATGAGCTACGGGCCGCGCGGGCTGGCGCTGATGAGCGCGGGAACCCCAGCCAACGCAGCGCTCGAAGCGCTGCTCGCAGATGATCCAGACCCCGCACATCGCCAGGTCGGCATGGTCGATGCACATGGCGGGGCGGCAGCACACACCGGCGCGGCCTGCTTCGATTGGGCGGGCCATGTCGTCGGTGATGGCTTCACGGTGCAGGGTAATATTCTGGCCGGCCCGCGGGTTGTCCAGACCATGGCAATGGTCTTCGGCAACCAGCGCGGCGAGCTGGCTGAGCGGCTGGTGGCGGCGCTCCAGGCCGGCGACGCCGCTGGCGGCGACCAACGCGGCCGCCAATCCGCGGCGCTGTATGTGGCGCGTGCCGGCGGCTCCTATGGCGGCCTGCTCGACCGCTACATCGACCTGCGCGTCGACGATCACGCCGAGCCGACCAAGGAGCTCCAGCGGCTGCTCAAGCTGCATCGCTTCTACCTGACGCCACCGCGCGAAGCCGAGCTACTGCCGATCGACGGCCCGCTCGCGCGTGAGCTCCAGGCGCTGCTCAAGCGCGCCGGCTACTACTACGGGCCAATCACCGGCGCGTACGACGCGGCCACGCGCAATGCGCTGGAGCGGTACGGCGGCGTCGAGAATCTGGAGGAGCGGCTGATTAGCCCAACCAAGATCGACCCACAGGTGTTGGCGTATATGCGCGACAAAATTCGGCAGGAGTAAACTCCACGATATATCGCTCCGAAAAGCTCATCCGCCGCAGCTAAACCATGTCATACCCCCAACATCATTCTGTACCGCGTGGGCATGCACTCAAGCATTTCATCTGCGGCAGCATTCTTTTTTTCATCATCCTGGCCGCCTGCACACCCGCACCTGGCGCACCAACTGGCGCTCTACCCGCGATCACCGCTCAGAGTGGCCGGCTGCACTCTGGTGGGAGCGAATTCGAGGTGCACGGCGTCAACTACATCCATCCGAGCAGCGCCGATCTCACTACATGCGCCGCGCTTCAGTTTGGCGCCGACGCCAACTGCCCATGGGAGCTCGCGCCGATCGCCGCCGATTTCGACAAGCTGCGCGCGCAGGGTGTGAACACGGTGCGAGTATTCTTGAACTATTATGTCTTCGGCGGGGCGCGCGCGGCCAACCCGAACTACAATATAGCGCAGCCGCTGGCGCATCTCGACACGCTGATCGCCGAGGCCGGCAAGCGCAACATGTATGTGCTGCCGGTGCTGCTGGCCAAATATCCGCAGGATCGCTTCAGGACCGAAGATTACGCGCTGGCGCTGGACTTGCATGTGCGCCCGGTCGTGCAGCATCTGGCCGGCAAGCCAGGGCTGCTGGCATGGGACCTTTTCAACGAGATCGACCTGGGCGGGCCGGTTGACCAGCGCTGCTGGGATTGGGACAATGCCGACTTTGCGGCGTGTTTCCCGCTGGCGAATGAGCGGCTGCATTTCATCAAAGCCATTCACGACGAAGTCAAACGGCTCGACCCGGATCGGCTCACGACCGCGAGCCTGGGCTTCGGCAAAAACTACTTTCGCCCTGAAAAGGCCGACTTACGGCTGGCCGATGTCGTCGATATCTTCTCGTTTCACTATTACGACGACGACCCCTACGACAGCGGGCGCTATGCCGCGCACTGGTACTACGGCAAAGGCTTCCCCGCCGACCTGCGCCACGCGCTCGACGAGTTGCACGCGCTGAATCTTGATAAACCAATCATCGTCAGTGAGCTGGGCTTCCCAACCGGCCCAGATGCCAAGCGCACCGCCGCCGATCTCCAGCGCGACCTGCGGATTGGCTTTCAGATCGCGCGCGACGAGCGCACCAGCGGCGTGGTGCTGTGGCCGTTCCAAACCGATTATGCCCAGGTGCCAGGCGATCTCTTTAGCCGTTAGGCGTTCTGTTAGAAAAAGAATCCATGAATGAAGAACGCAAAATCTTTGTCGCTTCTGATTCGGGTATCTCTATCCGATCTTTCAGGGATATCTCCAACGCGCTCGACGCATGTATCGGCGCGAAGGGCCTCATCCTCAGCGAGGCAGATCTAGCACCAGAATTTTTCGACCTTCGCAGTGGGTTGGCGGGCGAGCTTTTCCAGAAGTTTACGAACTATCGGATACGATTAGCGATTGTTCTAGCAGACCCCAACGCCTATGGTGAGAGATTCAGCGAACTGGTATACGAGCATCGATCTCACAATATGATTCGCTTCGTTCGCTCTGAAGATGACGCGAGAGCTTGGTTATGCTCATAGCGCAGTTATCTGTGAACCGTGTGCCACCTAACAGCCTGCGCATCAGTCGCCGCTCCTACGCGTTGGGCCTTGATAGATCGGGAAAATATCGTTCAAAATCGCTGTGGAAATGACCCTTACATCCATGCGCTTTTTACGGCTTACTGAGGCCGAGCCGCTCGCGCACTTGCTGAGTACTGTAGCGCGTTTGTTCTTGCGATCGCTCGCGGAGCAGTTGCATCAGGGCGGCATTTTGGCGTGTACGGGCGACCTCATCGGCGAAATCGTCATCTTCTGCGGCTGCATCCGTGACAGAAGTGAGCAGAAAGACTTTGCCGTTCGGTAGTCGCAGTAGTACCCCTCTGCGTCGGCCAGATCGAGAAGATCTTCAACAGGTTGGGCAATGGTTGTCAACTCAATTGTTCTCATAGCATATATGCCTTTCCACGAATGTAGAGTGTGTTGTGTTCTTTCCATCCCACCGCCTTCACGAGCACTAACGTAATCACCGCGTCCACATCATAGAACACCCGATAGCGACCGATGCGCAGTTCCCATGCGGCGAGCAGGTTCGGATCCAGCACCTTCCGGTTGCGCGTTTCCAAACTAGGCTCATATATCAACCGATCGTCAATCGCATCGACGATCAACGCTTGCTCGTATTTTCTGAAGTAGGCAATATCGCCCTCGGCGCTCGCCGTATATTCAATCGTGTAGGCATCGTCCTAAAGTGTACGCTGTGCTGCCCCGCTGCTTGATTAGACCACAGCGAATTTCTTATCGTTCCTTCGATGCCGTTCGCGCGCCACGCGAAAACACCACTTCACAAAATAGCGAATTACCTGTACCATGCGAACCAGCACCGCCTCTGAAAATGCTTGGAGCAGCTATGTTCACCAACTATGCGCTATTTGATATTCGGATTCGCGGTTCCGGCCCCGAGCGCTATGATGTCGACGTGCAGAGCGCGCTTGGCGGCGATGCGCGCGGCGAGTTCGTCTCACCGGCCGGCGACCCGAGTTTCCAGCAGCAGATCAAACGCTTGCAGGCGCTCGATACCGACGAGGAGCTGCTGATCGAGATCGGGCAGCGCTTGTTCCAGGCATTATTCGTGGGCGGCATCAAAGAGGTCTATACCCGCAGCCAGGGGCGGCTGAAGCCCGATCAAGGTCTGCGGCTGCGCTTTACGATCGACCCGGCGCAAACCGAGCTGGCCAGTTTACCGTGGGAATTTCTGTATGATCCCGACCAGGGGCCAATGGTGCTGCTCGACGCGCCGATCGTGCGCTACCTAGCTCAGCAATCGGCGCCGCCTGTGCTTGAATCGCCATTGCCGCTGAAGGTGTTGCTGACTGGTGCGGTCACGCCTCCGGAGGCGGATGTCGAACGTGAAATAGAGGAAGTGCGCGCCGCGCTGCAAGAACTGGAGCAAAGCGGCCATGTGAAAATCCATGTTGAGGAGCACCTGACCCGCACGAAGCTTCAGCGGCTGCTACGCGAAGGCTTCCAGATCTGGCACTTCGCCGGGCATGGCGGGTTGAGCCGCGATAAAAGAAGCAGCGCGCTGGTGCTCGAGGATAACAGCGGCGACGCTGACTCACTCAGCGCGATCGAGCTGGGTATTTTATTGAACCGCAGCGGCCTCCAGCTGATCCTACTCGACGCCTGCAACAGCGCCGAGCTGACGACCGCGCCCTATCGAAGCATCGCGCCAGCACTGATCCGCGCGCAGGTCGGCGCGGTGGTGGCCATGCAGTTCAAGGTGCCGACCGAGGCCACCCGCCCATTCGCGGTCGAGTTTTACCGCGCGCTGGCCGAAGGCTTCCCGATCGACGCGTGCGTGACCGAGGGCCGCAAGGCGGTGATGGCCGCCACCGGGCTGTACAACCCCGACTGGGGCATTCCAGTGGTGTATACTCGCGCGCCGGACGGCCGGTTGTTCGCGCCGCCCGCCGCTCCAGCAAAGCCCAATGCACCGGCGGAGCAGGGAGGTGGGATCAATTTTACCCTTGGAAGCGGCAATATACTGTCGGATTCAAATGTAAAGTTCCACAACGTGGCGAATAATATCGTCAGCGACAATACGTTTGGAAGCGGCGGACAAGATGTTGAAGACGAACGGATCGAAAGGCTGCGTGAACTCATCAGAGCCAACCGCCGGCGTCTGAATCAGCGGCAGCTTCAAGCCGCAAAGTATGGCATTGGCGCAGATCCGGCCATTACGATCGAGATCGAAGACCTAACTCGTGAAATTGCCAAATTAGAACGTGAGCTACAAAAACTCGGCGGGTGCTCACAATCAACTAACCATGAGCCATGACCTATCACCCATCACCCATCATCTCGCACGTCTCGCCTGATCACTTGGCAACCCGATCGCTCCCCGCAATCACGACAATATCGGCCTCGGTCGTGACGCCTGGGGGTGCGCCCTGGCGTAGCTCGGCCTTGAGCAGCCTGGCCAGGCGCTGGCTAGTGCGCGGCTTGCCGGTCACATCGTAGACGATTGTCGTGGCCGCGTCGGTCGCTGGCGCGTTGCCGGCCGGGGTCATCGTGAAGCCGGCCTGATCAAGCTCAAGCGATACGCGCCCGGCCAGGCCAGAGCTCTCGGTGCCATTCAGCACCTGCACGGTTGCCTGTTCGGCCGCTTCGCTCGGCCGCGTCAGAAACGCGTCCACCACGGCGCGCACGTCGTTGGGGTCCCAGATCAAATCCGAGCCCTCCTCACGATAGTTCGGCGCCGTCTCGGGGCTGAGCCGAGTCTGGCCGATCTGATCGGGGCTCAGGCCGCTGGCGATCCAGATCAGGCCGGCCAATGTGTCGAGCCGGGCGATCGGCAGCGTGGTCTCGACCGTGCCGTCGACACTGCCGAGCAGCTTTGGAGCCAGCAGCACCTGGCCCAGCGTACCGCGCTCACGAATTTTGGCGGCAATCGCGCGCAGTACCTGCTGCTGCCGCTCGGCGCGACCGAAATCGCTGTCGGAATGGCGCGTGCGGGCATAGATCAGCGCGCGCTGGCCATCCATCTGCTGCACGCCGGGCTGGAACTCGATTCGCGTAATGCCGAAATCGGGTGTTGGGTACTCGTCGTCGACGATCGCGCGCGGCACGTCGATCGAAATGCCGCCGAGCGCGTCGATCAGGCCGGCGAAGCCATCGAAATTGATTTGCGCGATCGCATCGATACGCTGGCCGCGCTGAGGGAGCTGGAACAACTGCTCGACTGTTTGAGCCACCAGGGCCATGCCGCCTTCGTGTGGCGTTGCGCCGGGGCCGTAGAGGGTCTCGGCGGTCGCGTTGCCCTGGCCATAGGCAGTGTTGATCTTGCTCTCGCCGAGGCTGGGAATAGTCGCCCGCGTGTCGCGTGGGATCGAGAGCATGCTGGCCCAACGCCCATTCGGATCGAGGTGTAGCACGATCAGGGTATCGCTGCGCACGCCTTCCTCGGGATGATCCGGACGCTCGTCGACACCAACAATCAGCAGGTTTGTCCCGCCGAGTAGTGGCGAGGCGATTGGCGGGTTCGGTCGCACATCTCGCACGACGATCTGCGACGCAACCGAATGGATCTGGATGTACAGCACCCCCAGGCCAACCAACCCAAGCACAAGCAGGCCGAGCAGGACGCGGCGCACCAGCCGCCAAGTCGAGCGGCGGCGCACCGGCTGAGGCGCGCGCGGGGCCGGGCGCGGTTGATCTTCACGCCGGCGCGGCATGGCAATTGTTTCACCAGTATAGGCGGTCCCGGCCGGGCGCGGCGGGCGGGGTCGATCCGAATTACTCATGTTCTCAACCTTCAAACCTTCCTACATAAGCCAGTATAGCATACTGGGCTCACAGGCCGCTGATATGCACCTGCAAGCAAAATGAAGCACGATCGGCAATTCGTGGCACGCTGCTTGCTCTATAGAAAGTGTCACGATATGATGGCACGCCGATCACATAGTTGATCGGCAAGGGGGCAATCCACCGCCCCGGACGCCAGAGGTCCGGTGGGCGGGCACAAACCTAAAGGAGAGGAAGACCATGATCAACTTCATTCTGTGGCTGCTGTTTGGCGCGTTGGTCGGCTGGCTCGCAAGCATCGTGATGCGGACGGATGCGCAGCAAGGGGCGCTGCTGAATATTGTCGTCGGCATCGTCGGCGCGTTCATCGGTGGATTCCTGTTCAACTTGCTCGGCGGCAACGGCGCAAACATCAACAACAACAACTTCAGTCTCGGCGCGTTGCTGGTGTCGTTCGTCGGCGCGGTCGTGCTTCTAGGGATCATCAATCTGGTGCGGCGCGGCACTGTACGTTAGCGGCAAGCCGATTGACTCTTAGCGGCTGGCTATTCGCCAGAACCGCTGATTAATCAAAGCTGGGCCATACTTGTAGCTAAGTCTACGAGTATGGCTCGCTTAGCGTTTCCAGGCTGTGGTCATCTTTTTGTTATATGGGTATACTATACTGAGTTCAGCTTGGCGAGCGAGCGGTTCGCCCGCCGACCGCAGCATCTATAGCGTCAAGGAGTATTCATGGTTTCCTCTCGATCGAAAACGATCTTGATCGAACAGCTGCACGAACTTTCGATCGATACAACGTACCTGCTACCGATAGAATCGCATACACTTCCGGCTCAACACCCGAAACGAAATCCGCTTGATCCCCCACGGCTCACCTACACGCCCTCCTGGTTCGCGCTTGGCGCGGCCGCCGCCGCGCTTGGCGGGCTTGGGCTGCGCCAGTTGGGCTGGGGGGCGGCCGCAGGCGCGGGCGTGTTGGGGGCAGCGGTCATGGCCTATATGACGCGCTTTGAGCCGGCGCATCCTAGGCTTGAGCATGTCACGTTGCGTTTGCCAACGCTGCCACGCGAGCTCGATGGGCTGCGGATCGGGCAGATCACCGACACGCACCTGGGCGCCAAATACACCACCCGCAATCTCATCTGGGCGATCGAGCAGATCGAGCGCGCGCAGCCGGAACTCCTGGTGATAACCGGCGACATGGCCGGCAAGCGCAAGAGCATCCCCGAGATTGCGGCGCTGTTTGGCCGGCTGCGCGCGCCGCTGGGTATCTACGCTATCCCTGGCAACCACGATTATTGGGAGGGGCTCGCCGATATCAACGCGGCGCTTTCGGTGGTCGGCATCCCATTGCTCCTGAATCAGAATCGCCGGCTGCGTTGGAACGGCGCCGACTTTTGGCTCGCCGGTGTAGACGATGTTTGGGACGGTGATCTCGACTTTGCCGCCGCGCGCGCCGGAATACCAACCGACGCCTTCACAATTTTGCTGGCGCATGCGCCCGACGTCGCCGATGAGGCCGCCGAGCATGGCTTTGCGCTCCAGATTTCCGGGCATACACACGGCGGGCATCTGCGGCTGCCAGCGTTGGGACCATTCGCGCGCCCGCGCTTTGGCATGCGCTATGTCATGGGCCATTATCAGATCGGCGCGATGCAATTGTATGTCTCGCGCGGCCTGGGCGGCGAGGCGCTGCGGCTATTCTGCCGCCCCGAAGCGACGATCTTTACCTTGCGCCAATGAAACCTGTCACGTCGGCGGCGGGACTAATCCTATCAGTGCGTTGACGCCTTGCCGCCGACGTGACAGGTTTGGGAATACCCTTATCGCCGCAGCAAGCCGCGGGCGCGATATGCCTCGGCCGCCTCGCGCACCAGCGCGGCGCTTTCCGGGGCTTGATGCAGCTGTGCCAAGCGAGTAGCCAGCTCGATCAGCTCGTCGTACGAGGCACGCCCGGGGCGGAGCAGTTCATACATTCGCAGTATATCGGCGTTTGGCACGCTGGTGAGCTCAGCCGCACGCGTCAGGTTGGCGGCAAGCTGCGAGTAGCCGGCCTGGCTGGCAATCGCCGCCTGCGCGCGCAATGTCTCGGCGTCGATCTGGATGTCGGCGATCTCAAGCTCACCGGCGGCCGCGGCGTCGAGCGTTACATCGGCCAGCCGCCGGCCGCTCATCGCGCGCAGCCGATCGGAAGCGTGTTCCATTAGCGGATAGCGCTCAATTTGCTTAGCCATGTCGATCCTCTTTGACAGTTATGCCAATTGTAAATTGTATATTGTAAATTGAGCCTCGTGATCGGCAATTTACAATATACAATTTACAATTACACGTCCGGCTCCCAGTCGAACACCAGCTCCGCCGGCGGCCGATCACGAATCTGCTCAGTCTCGCGACGGTGCAGCAGCGTGGTCTTGACGATCAGACGCAGTCGAGCCCAGTTGTCGACTTGCACCGGCACTGGCGTGGTCGGCTGATCCTTGGCATAGCGGGCGGCGTTGCGGCCGATCGCCTCGTACGTTTCCAGCGTCAAGCTGGGCGACTGCGGAAAGAGCTCGAGATTGTGCAGCCGCGCCAACCCCTGTTTCTGAATCATTGTGGTGCCGCGCGACTGTAGCCCAATCGCGATACCGGAACCGCTCAGCTCGGCGCCGGCGTGGCCGATCGCGGCGAGATCCGAGCTCTGGTACACCTTGACGATTCGCGCCGTCAGGCCCTCGCGCGCCACGCCAGTAAGAATCGCGGCCAGCACATCCTGATGCGGCAGGCCGCCAATCGTCTGGGTCAGCGCCACGCCAAAGGCCGGCCCGACCGCTACGATCACCTCACGCTCGGAGCCGCGCCGCGCCAGCCCTAGCTCGGCTAGCTGCACCAACGGCGAACCAATCCGGTCGGCGATGAAATCGCGCGGCGAGCGCACCTGGTGCAGCGCTTGCACCTCGTCCCAGCGCGCGCCGCTCAGCCGGTAGCCCGTGCCTGGCCCGCGATAGTCGTTTGGTTCGTTCACACCGCTCTGCACGTGGAAATCGCGGTCGAAGATTGCCGCCGGCTGAAGGTAGTCGCCGGCGACGCGCTGGCGGCCCATTTCGAGGACATTTGCGGCGATCTGTGTGAAGCCGCGCTTGCTCAGCGCCGCAACCACCGCCAGGATGGTTTGATCGCCGGACAAGAAGCGATCGGCCGCCGTCAGATCGGCCACCACGTCGCGCTGGGGCATATCCGCGCTGGCGTGGGCCACCACTGCGGCATCGACCTCCGCATCGCTGATCGGCGGGAAGCCTAGCTCGGCATACACCGCCTGAATCGCCCGCGCGGCCTCGCGCCGGATCGCCAGCGCCTCGTCTTCGGTTATCGAGCGGGTGCCACCGTCGACCTGCATGTCGCGCTGGAGCACATTGTAATCGTCGAAGTCCTCGGCGTCGAAGTTGCCGCCGCCAAACAGGTTATCGGCTTTGGGAATGGCGCTGTAGCCTGAGAATATAAAATCGGTGCCGGGGATAAATTGAAGCATCAGCTTGGCAGTCTTGCGGATGGCCGAATGCGAGGCCAGCGCGTCGTTGCCCGAAGCCACCTCGAGTCCCAGCATCGATGCCAGCAGATTCTCGGCTAGCACGGCGCGCACGCCGCCGGGAAGCGACTCCGGTAGGGCGATACACGAGATTGAGCCGTTCTGCACGCCCTGGCTGCCGGCGCCGCGCGTCATCACCAAGCAGCGCGCCTCGAGGTACAGCATCGAGCAGCCCTCGGAATGGCCCATCAGCGCCTCCGAGCCAGTACCGGAGGTGAAGCGCACCTTCACGCCGCGCGAGGCGTAGGCCGACGCCAGGAACGCTTTCGACCAGGGCGTGTCGTCGCCGTCGACAAACGAGCGCTCAGTGCCGTAGACCGAGAGCGTCTCGGCGTAGGTCGTCAGCCCTTTCATCGCCAGCCGCAGCCCAAGCGATTCCTCGACCGAGCACTGCGTCAGCACGCCGCCACGCCCGGTTTGCGTACCAACCAGAATCGCCAGGGCATTGAATGGCGCGAAGCGCGCCACGCCGACGGTGGTTTCGATCTCGGCGAAACCGCGCAGCGCCGCTTCGGCGGCGTCGGCGGCCAGCAGCGCCGGGTGCTCGCGCTTGTTGGTGACATGCGCCTGGTTGGCCGGCGTACGGCGGACGCGCATCTTGGCCAGGCCAATCATCATCTCAAGCACACTCATATGCCTGATGATCTCGACCAACTTGGCCGGCGTGCAGCCGGCGGCGAGCCGCAGCACCTCGCGGCGCGGCACGTTGATATCGGCCAGCATACGGGCGAGCTGCAGCGCCGGCAGCTTCATCACCTGCTCGGCGACGCTCAAATCGATGCCATGGTCGGCGATAAACAGATCGAGCATGTCGAAATCGGCGCGCGCCCGGCCGTCGAGCTCGACCACCCGGCCATCCGCTACGCGCAGACTGGGCTGCGGGTCAAACGGGCTATCGGCGACGATCAGCCCAACCTCGGGCCAGGGTTCAACAAAGGTCTCGCGGTTGATATCACGCTGTGCAAGAATTTCAAAGCGACGGGAATGCTGTGTCATAGGACAATCTCTTATGCGCGGATGTGCTCGTCTGCAACTCGAAACACACCCGCTATTGTAACGGCGCGCGGGATGCCTGGCAAATTGCTGTAGTAATGGTTGTCATAATTGATCGGGCGCGCCGGAATCGCCACAATATCGGCGAACAAGCTTCATAAGCAGGTCGAAATTGACTGGTTTCGGCAGGTAGGCATCGACCGCGATTTCGGCCTGGCGCACGGGGAGGTCAGGTCGTGCAGAAAGCAAGACAACCGGAATGGAACCGATCGCCGGATGGTTTTGCTGGATCTGGCGGAATTGCCAGCCGTTCATCCGCGGCATCATGAGATCGAGTAGAATCATGCACGGAAGCCCAGAGGATGTTTCCAGGTAGCTCAGCGCCTCTAGGCCATCAGCAGCGCTGACAGTTGCAAATCCCTCTTCTTCAAGTGTTTGAATCAGCATTTCTCGAACAGCGCGATCGTCCTCGATCACCAGGATGGTCATGGTGTCGCTCCATCGCTCGATTCGCCCACCTTGAGCGGCAGCGTAACACGAAACGTGCTGCCAACACCTTCGGTGCTCGTCACCTCGATCGTACCACCATGGTGAGTCACGATTTCACGCACGACATACAGGCCAATGCCGGTGCCGCTGATATGCAGTGGGTTCACGTTTGGCGCGCGATAGAACCGGCGGAAAAGATTTGGTATCGCCGAGGCGGGAATGCCGATACCTTCATCGGTGACGGCAATCGACGCGACATCGCCCTTGCGCTCAACGCGCACCATGACTGTGCCGCCGTTCGGGCTATACTTGATCGCATTCTGAAGTAAGTTCTGAATGACTTGTTCCAGCCGCAGTTCGTCGCCTTCGACCACCAATGGCGCGCCGGGCTCGATCAGCGTTACCATATGCTGATCCAGCGAAGGCCGAATATCCTCCACCAGTCGGCGCACCAGCCCAACCAGATCCAGCGGCGCAGTCTCAAGTTCGAGGTGGCCGGTCTCGATACGCGAGAGATCCAGCAAAAGGTTGACAAGACCCTCTAGTCGTGCGCTCTGTGTCGCAATTGTCGTCAGCGCACGCGTATCGCGCTCGCTGAGCAATCGCTCGCGCTCGTTCCGGCGCTGGAGCAACCGCGTATACCCCAACAAGGCGGTGAGCGGGGTCTTGAGTTCATGCGAGGCGATTGCCAGAAACTGATCGCGCACCACGATTGCGCGCTGCGCCTCACGATACAGCCCAGCATTATCGAGTGCAAGCGCGCAGCGCGCTGCCAGATCTTCGACAAATGAGAGATCCCGGCGATCGTACTGGCGCCCTGATTCAGATGTCGCCAGCGTCAGGGCGCCATGGACCTGGCCACGCGCGACCAGCGGCACAATCAACAGCGACACCGGATCGAGCGCGTGGTAGATGCGGAGCGCATCCGCGTTCGTGTCGGTTGATTCGACCTCGACGCGCGACATTCGCAACCGCAGCACCGGCCGCCCGGTTTGTAGAACCTGCATAATCAGGCCGCTTACGGCATCGGAGCCGGATTGATCGCGCCGCCCAAACTTATCGAGCAACGCCTGTTTGCTGGGGTCGACATGCGCTGCGGCAACCTGCTGATATTGGCCGGCTTCTTCGACGATGTGTAACAGGCAGTAGTCGGCAAACTGCGGCACGAAGAACTCCACCATCTGGTGCAGGGTTGTGTCATAATCGAGCGAATCATTCAATTGTGCGCTGACTTCCACCAACGCGCGCTTCCGCTCTTCGGCTTCTTTACGCTCGGTGATATCGATGCACGAGCCGATGTAGCCAGCAAATATGCCGTTGGGCGTCCAGCGCGGCGCGCCGTTGTCGAACACCCAACGATACTCACCATCCGCACGGCGCAGCCGGTAGTCGATCGAGAATGGATGGCGCTGATGAAACGACGAGATGTAGATCTCCAGGCAGCGCTGATAATCGTCGGGATGCACGCCCTCGGCCCAGCCATAGCCAACCTCCTGCTCAATCGTCCGACCCGTAAAATCAAGCCAGGGCTGATTGAAGAACGTACGCAGCATATCGGTGTCGGATACCCAGAGCAGCACCGGCGCACTATCGGCCATGGTGCGAAACAGCAACTCACGCTCGCGCAGCGCATCCTCCGCTCGCCGCCGCTCGCTAATATCGTGAAATACCAGTACCACACCGATGAGCTGGCCCGCGGCATCGCGAATCGGCGCCCCGCTGTCGTCAATCGGAATCTGGCGTCCATCGCGTGCCAGCAAAACCGTGTGATTGGCCAGGCCCACCACGGCACCCTCGTGCAGCACATGCGCCACTGGGCTTTCGACTGGCTCGCGGGTTTGTTCGTTGGCGATCGTGAACACGTTGTCGAGATGCTGCTCGATCGCCTCGGATTGGGGCCAGCCGGTCAGCGACTCAGCCACGCTATTCATGAACGTGACCTGGCCTTGTCTGTCGGTGGCAATCACCGCATCGCCAATGCTTGCGAGCGTCACGCGTAGCCGCTCGCGCTCTGCGTCAAGCGCGGCCTCGGCCTGCTTGATATTCGTGATATCGTGAAATGTATTAATGGCAAAGCGCACCGCTCCACGTGCGTCGAACATCGGCGTTGCTCTGACCAGCGCCCAGCGCTCAATGCCGTCTGCTTTGGACCGGAAACGCACAACTGCCGCAGGCGGAACCTGACCCTGGAGCGCAAGCCGCCCCGGCAGCTGATCGACAGGCAGCGCCGCACCATGCTCATCCAGCAGCTCAAACTGATGCATCACCTCGGCAACCGGCATCTGGATCAGCGCTTCCACGGACGGCACGCCGATCAGGCGAGCAGCCGTGTCGTTAGCATACAACAAATGGCCGGTAGGATCTTGCACCGTCACGCCATCGGCAACGCCGCTCAAAATCGCGTCGAGCTGCTCTTGCGATTGGCGCAGTGCCATCTCGGCCTGGCGTCGCTCGGTGATATCGCGAAATGTGAGCACCACCCCGATGATCGTCCCCTGGTCGTCGCGAATCGGCGCCCCGCTATCGTCGATCGGGATCTCGCGCCGATCGCGGGCAAGCAGCAAGGTGTGATTCGCCAAACCGATCACTACGCCCTCGCGCAGCACCGCATCGAGCGGGCTTGCGATCGGGGCATGCGTATCTTCGTTGACGATGACAAAAACATCGGTTAACGGCTTGCCGACGGCATCCGCATGGGCCCAACCGGTCAGCCGCTCGGCGACACTATTCAGAAACGTAATGTGCCCGGCGGTGTCGGTGGTAATCACCGCATCGCCAATGCTGGCAAGCGTGGCCTGCAGGCGCGCCTGCTGCTCTTGCGCCACACGGTACAACCGCGCATTGTCGTCGGCCAGGCTGGTTGCCGAGGCCAGCGCCGAACGCAATGCGCTGCCGAAGCGATCGAGAAACAGACCGAGCACGCCCACCACGAGCACAAAGAGCACCAGCGTTGCACCGATTGGCGGGTTTGGCAGCTGACCAACTCGATCGCCCAACTGCTCAAGCTCGATTGCAACGATTGTAATCAGGATGCTTAGCCCAGCGATGACGATCAAGGCATACCGGCCAAGCAGCAGGCCGGCGAGCACGAGCGGGATCATGAATACTAACAACTGACCGGGGTTATGCTGAACACCGCCGGTCAGCAAGGCGTAGGCCTGCCCGATCAACAGCGCAACCACAACGATACCGACGGAGACGCCGAACTGTCCGCGCCGCAGCGCAACTAAGGCGCTCACGATGCACAGCAGCAGCAGCAGATTTGGGGTGAGCCCGCTGATCGTCAGCGCCGCGGATCCGAATACAACAATATTGAGCAGTATCGCCAGGACGACGGTGAACAACATGCCGATCAGCAGAATTTGGAGCAGCATCGCCTGCTGGTGAGTCACGGGATCGGAGAGATACAGATCGCGCATCCAACGACGAAACGATTGATACATGCTGGTCATTCGCGTCTCGCGGCCTATTCGATCGAGCTTCTACGTTATTTGGAAGATACTGAAGCCACCATTCGCAGGAGACACGCAGACGCACTGAGGCTCGCGTTGCATGCAATTCCATGAACGAGCTGTAGCGACCAAGATTAGCTGCCGGGCATCCCCAGGCTTATCAAGAAACCAGTGAACCGTATTCTGGGCAAAAGTTTCACCATTCAAATGGGACCATGGGCAAGGCTAAACATGCAGCTAACGAGTATGCCGCGGTCTAACTACTTAGCAAGAAGTATGCCGAAAACGGTCTCTTTAGCCATTTGCTTGCGCAAATACGGGCGCGGCGTTTGAACATGGAACGGTGGAAGATTTGGAAGGAGCGGTGGCAACTATGAGATTGTACATCAGCTGCGAGCACTGCTCAACCTTGCTCGCCTGCATCACAAGACGCGCTGTTTGTATGGTATACTCCACCTATAGTCGTGAGCAGAAAGGTTGATTCACAGCGATGACAGAGAACGTTGAGATTTAGCTCTCCTGTCTCTGTGATCTCGGTGTCCTCTGTGGCTCAATAGATTTTGCACACAGGAGCACATCCGATGGCACTTACCGATCGTTCTCAGCGAGCGACCGCTACACCAGGCCTGCGGCGCACCGGGGCGCTCGTCGTGGGCGATCTGGTTGCCTTTCATGTTGTCACCGCGGTTGGCCTGCTGAGCCATGGCGAACTGACCGGGCTCGGCGCGATCGGCGAGGTGGTGCAGATCGCCACGCCATTCGCGGCCGGCTGGTTCGTGGTGGCGCCGTTCCTGGGCGCGTACAAGGCCGAGGTTGTGGCGCAGCCGCGGCGCTCGCTGCCGCGAATCGCGCTGGCCTGGCTGATCGCGCTGCCGATCGGTCTGGTGCTTTGGTCGGTCGTGCGCCAGAAGAATGTTCAGCCGGCCTTCGCGGTCGTCACCTTTATCACCAATCTCATCGTGCTGCTCGGCTGGCGCGGCGCCTTTGCCTTCGCAGCCCGTGGGCGAGGTCGCTAGCACAACCATGCCCGCCAAGGTGTCCAGCCGCACACACGCAGCCTCGCCGCAGCTCTGGCTGACGCCTCGCCCTGGCGTTGCCGCCGGCAAGGTCGAGCTTCACCGTCTGCGCAGCGCGGCTCTTCAGAATGAGCGCTCGATCTGGGTGTACACGCCGCCGGGGTATCAGCGAGCCGGCGCTGCGCCCGGCGTGCTGGTTCTGCTCGACGGCTGGACGTATCTTCAGCATATTCCAACGCCAACGATTCTCGACAATTTGCTCGCCGAAGGCTGTATCTCGCCGCTGGTGGCGCTCTTAGTCGACAGCCTCGACGACGCGACCCGCGATATCGAGCTGCCCTGCCATGGGCCATTCGTCGAGTTTCTGACCGCCGAGCTGCTGCCTTGGGCCCATGCTCGCTATCAACTGACCGCCGACTCGGCGCAGACGATCATCGGCGGATCGAGCTTCGGCGCGCTCGCGGCCACGTTCGCCGCCTTCACCCGGCCGGATCGCTTCGGCAAGGTGCTCGCGCAGTCGGGGTCGTTTTGGTGGCGCCCGCCCGGCGAGATCGAGCACGAGTGGCTGGCGCGCCAATTCGTCGAGCGCGAGCCGCTGCCAATTGAGCTCTATCTGGATGTCGGCCGGCTCGAAGCCCAGGCGCGCATCCGGCCGAACCAGCTGGTTGCGAATCGGCATATGCGCAATGTCCTACGCGCCAAGGGCTATCGCGTGCACTACGCCGAGCACGACGGCAAGCATGATCACGCCGCCTGGCGCAATAGTCTCGCCAATGGCCTCCAGGCGCTGGTGAGCGGCCCACGCGAGCTGCGAGCAGGATGAGCAAAGGAACGTTCGATGAGAAAAATACTGCTCGGCGTGCGCGGCCTGGCGATGCTCGCGCTGATCGCCGGGTGTAGTGGCGAACAAGCCGCACCAGCGCCAACGGCACATCCGCAACCCACCGCTACGATCGAGCCAGCGACTCCAGCGCCGCCGACCGCTGTGCCACCGCCAACGAATGCTCCATCACCAACCGTGCTGCCACAACCTACGGCTGAGCCGCAACCGACCGCGGCGCCACCATCACCCGCACCGCCCGTGGCACAGAGTTACGTCATCTTCCAATCGAGCGACGGCAGCCTGCAGCGCAGCGACGGCTCCGGCGCGGCGCCGATCGCCCTGGCCGACCCAACCGAACCAGGCGCGCAGCTGCCCTGGGCCGCCTCGCCGGATGGCCGGACAATTGCGATCGTCACCGGTACGGGATTGTGGTACCAGTTCAAGCCGCCGCTCAGTCTGGCGCTCTGGCTGGTTGGCGCCGACGGCTCGAACCGGCGCAAAGTTCAGGATCTCCTGCCACCCAGAGGCGTCGACATCACGCCGGGCGGCGGCGACGCATTCAACCTTGTGCCGGCGCTGACGAGCCAGCAGCAGTTGGGCTGGAGCCCGGATGGGCAGTTGATCGCATTTGTTTCGGCGCACGACGATCAGGTCGATCTCTACACCGCCGCGCTCGACGGCACGATCACACGAATGACCAACACGCCAGTGTTAGAGCAGGGCCCGAGCTGGTCGCCCGACGGCGCGCTGATCGCGTACCGCACCACCAGTGGCTTCGGCACTGGCGCGGGCTGGGGCGATGTCGGGCTGGAGATCACGCCGCGCGGCGGCGGCGCGCCGCTCTGGACCATGGATGATCGGCAGCTCGCGGCGGGCTCCACGGCGGCCGCGATTCCCGATCTGCTGTGGATCGGCCCGAACCTGATCATCGCCGGCCTGGCGGACTCAATTGTCGGCAAAGCCGAGCTGCGCGTGCTCGACGCTGGCGCACGCACCTGGAACCTGGTGTTTGGAGCGCCGTATAGCACCCTGGCTTGGAATGCGAGCACCAGCCAACTGGCGATCGCCGGCACGCCGGCGCAGCTGCTTGAGTCGCATAGCGACGAGCGCAAGCTCACACCAGGGCTGTTCACCTGGACTCCCGCGGCCACACAGCCAACCCAGATCGACGACCAGCCGGCCGAGCAGATTGCCTGGACGCCGCAAGGCGATGCTCTGGCCTACAGTGTGGCGGGCACACAGCCGCGCGTGCGAGTCTGGGCGATCGGCGTCGAAGGTGACCTCAAGCCAATGACCAGCACCAGCGCTCAGCAGCTTAGCTGGTCGCTCGACGGGCAGCAGCTCGCGATCGATCGTACGATCTACAGCCGCGCGGGCGAAAAGCTCGCCGATCTGCCAGGGCAAAACAGCCGTCAGGTAGGTTGGATGGTGCAAGGCATGGTTTATGTGTCGAACACCGCCGGCGAAAGCTATGATCTGATGCTTTGGAATGGCGCAACCGCACAGCCAATCGCGAGGAATGTCGCCAAGCCGGCGACGACGGGAGTTGTGATAACGCGCACGTAAGGTATAAAGCGTAATGCGTAATGCTTAATAATCATTCGCATCTTATGCACTAGATATGACGTATCACTGACGGGAGTTACGCGGTGGATCCTAACATCGCACCACCACGGATTGACAATCTCTCGTATCGAACGTTTTTTCGTTCTGCGAACGAAAAAACGTTCGATACCTGGAAGAAAATCCGTGTTTTGCGAGTGACCGCGTAAGCCCTTTCACTGAATCAGGAGCAAAAACAGGGAAAGAATAATGACAACTAATCTCTACCTCATTCGCCACGGTGAGGCGCATTCAAATGTCGAGGCGGTGATTAGCGGGATGCGCGGCGATCGCGGCCTGACCGAGCGCGGCATCGCGCAGGCGCAGGCGTTGGGCCGTCGCCTAGCCACCGGCGAGATCGCCGCCGATGTGCTGTACGCCAGCACGCTCCCGCGCGCCCGCCAGACCGCTGAGTATGTCGCCGAGGCGCTCAAGCTGCCGATCCAATGGGACGACGAACTGCACGAATTGCGGCCGGGCGATGCCGACGGCATGCACGTCGAAGCGGCACGTGAGCGATTCGAGAGCTTCAGGCACTTCATGATCGAGCCATACGCGCCGATCGCCCCAGGCGGCGAGAGCTGGGGTAGCTTTCAGGCCCGTACGTCGGCCGCGCTCGAGCGGCTGATCATGCGCCACCAGAATCAATCGGTGGCGGTCGTGGCGCATGGCGGAACGATTGAGATATCGTTTCTTTACCTTCTCGAGCTTGGTCCGCAGGCGCGCTTGCGCTCGGCGTTTCATGTTCGTAATACCGCGATTACGCACTGGCGCCACGGCGAAACCATTGGCGGGCGGCGCGAATGGCAACTGATCGTACATAACGACCACCGCCACCTCCTTGAGGAAGTGACAAGGTGAAGTCTCTGTCACCCTGTCACCTTGTCATCTTGTCAACACTGAGATTGGACGATATTCGTGAGCGATCAAAATCAGCCGCCCGCGCCACTGGCCGTTTATACCTTTGCCGATGAAGACATCTTCAGCGACATGGCGCCGGAACAACAAGCGCTACTGGAACGTGCGATCAGCTTCGCCGACTATCCATCCGGCCAAATCTTCTATGCGCCCGAGGAGTATGGCGACCGGCTGTATATCCTCCGCCGTGGCCGAGTGCGAATCTATAAGCTCTCGCCGGAGGGCCGCGCGCTAACACTGCTGATCCTCGAGCCGGCGTCGATCTTCGGCGAGATGGCGCTCGCACCCGAGTGGGTCCACGACAGCTTCGCCGAGACAATGACCGACAGCACGATCGGCGCGATCCGCCGCGACGATATGCGGCGGGTGCTGAACGCCAACCCGGCAGTTGCGCTGCGGTTCATGAACATTATGAGCCAGCGGCTGCGCGCGCTGGAGCGCAAGCTGGCCGATATTGCCTTCAAGAGCGTTCCGCAGCGCCTGGCGACGGTGCTGCTCAACCTCGCCGATCGGCAGGAGGCGCCGCCCGACCACAGCGCACCGCCGGCAGTCGTGCGCTACACCCACCAGCAACTCGCCGAGATGATCGGCTCGTACCGTGAAACCGTGACCAAGGCGATTGGCGAGCTGCGCGAGGCCGGGCTAATTCGCGTCGATGAAGAGGTGATCTACCTGACCGACCTTGCGCGGCTGCGCGAGCTGATGGCTGGGAAACCGTAATTGACTGTTACGAAACATGTAATGCTTTTTCACTTGCGCCACGCCGGGCCTATGGTGTACAATGCGCCTATTGACGCGGCGTATTCAACGGCCGTACAGCAGTCACACAGGGCCGGCTCCATACTGCCAGTTCTGTCATAAAGCACTAACCACGATGTCTGTTGCCGAATTGCCCCCACGCGTGGCGCAGCCGCCTGCCACGATTGCTATTCCAACCGATCGCCCCGCGGGCCTTACGATCACATACGAACAGGTCGTTTATATCGGGCTGTTCATTTTGGCGTTGCTCACGCATTTGTGGGGGTTGGGCGACCGCGCGCTGCACCACGACGAGACGCTGCACGCCGCGTTCTCATGGCGGCTGTATATGAACCAAGGCTTCCTCCACGACCCGCTGCTCCATGGACCGTTCCTGTATCATATCGTCGCGCTGATGTATTTCCTGTTCGGCGACAGCGACTTTACCGCGCGCTTGAGCGTGGCGCTGTTCGGCAGCGCGCTCGTGGTGATGCCTTACTTGATCCGGCGCGAGCTGGGGCACGGCGCCGCGCTGATCGCGGCGGTCTATCTGCTGATCTCGCCGGCATACCTGTATATGGGGCGCTTCATCCGCCACGACATGTTTTCGGTGGTGTTCGAGCTACTGACAATCATCAGCATGGTGCGCTACGCAAGCACACGCCAATCACGCTGGCTGTATATCGGCGCGGCGGCGCTGGGCTTCATGGCCACCAATATGGAGACATTCTATCTATTCCTGGCGATCGTCGGCTCGCTCACGGCGCTGGTGTTCTTATGGCGGGTCTGGCAGCCGGGTGTGCTCATCGCCGGCGTCGCTGGGCTGTTGATCGTCGCGGCGATGTTTGTGCTGCCGGGCAAGCCCGAGATGGCGGCAAGCGGCGGCGTAGCGCGGGCTAATGGCCCGTATGTCTGCCCAACCGACGGCAGCGCTGCGACACCCGACAACCCGATCCTGTATACGCCGGGGCCATTGTTGGGCTTGCCGCCGCTGGCGACCGCCGATAATAGTTATGCGCTATGCGTCCGCAATCAGTACGACGATAATCTGGGCGTTTATTTCATTAAGCTGGGACAGTTCTTTTTGCACCCGGCGCTTCTGCTCGCCTTCGCGGCGATGCTGGGTGGGATTGCCGCACTGTACCTGCTGATCTGGCGCAGGCGCGACGGCGCGGGCGAGACGGCCTGGCAGCGCGCACACGCTCGCGGCGATGGCTGGGTCGCGGTCTTCGCCAGCCTGGCCGGCGATTCGCGCGTATGGATTGCGCTGATGGTGTTTTTGACGCCCTACACATTGCTGTTTACCTCGTTTTTTGGTCATCCGTCCGGCATCGTCAGCGGCACGACTGGATCGCTGCTCTATTGGCTGTCGCAGCACAACGTCCAACGCGGCAGCCAGCCCGGCTATTACTATCTGCTTCAATTGATCGTCTATGAGCCGCTCGTGCTGCTATGGGGCCTGATTGGGCTGGCGATGACGGGCGTGCTCGCTTGGCGGCGTTTCATGCGACAGCGCGGGTCCGGCGTAGCCTGGCGCAGCCGGGCAATCAACTGGCAGATCGCCATGCCGCTCTTGTTAAGTTGGTGGTTGTTGACGACTGTGGCACTGTACTCATGGGCCGGCGAAAAGATGCCCTGGCTCACGATTCATGTCGCGCTGCCATTTGTGTTCCTGGGCGCCTGGGCGCTCAACCATACGCTTAGATGGTGGCGCAGGCCCGCGCCCGCGCCAGCTGGGATCGACGAGCAGGTGGCCACCAACGGCCACACAGAGCCAGCCGAACCCATGCGACAAACATGGTGGGATGGCGCGCTGCAGATCTACCTGGCGATTTTTGCGATGATCGCCGGCCTGTTTTTCTTACTGATCACGATTGTTAGCCGGCCGGCGGCCGGCCTGCAAGACTCGGCGCCGTTCATCTTCCCGATCGCTCTGCTGATAATCGCAGTGCTGACCGTTTTTGCCGGGTTGATGCGCGGCGCGCGCTGGTCGATCGGCGCGCTGGTGATTGCGCTGGCGATCTTCGGATCGGCCTATACTGTCCGCAATGCCTATCGACTCAACTATCGCTTGGGCGACGACGCGCGCGAGTTGCTGGTGTACGTCCAAACCTCGCCGGATGTGGCGCGGATCGTGCGGCGGCTTGAGGATGCCGCGACCCGCCGCAGCGGTAATCTGAAGATCTGGTACGACAATGAGACGGTGTGGCAGTGGTACATTCGCAACTTCAAGGATTCTCAGCAGCAGCCGCCTGATATCCCGACTCCTGGCGACGACGTGATGGCGGTGCTGCTGCTGCAAGAAAATATCACCCGCAACGCACAGAATCTTCAAAATCTGGCGGGCTTCCGGATCCAAAAATACCCCTTGCGCTGGTGGAACCCTGAGGCAGAACTATATCGCCTGCCGCCGGACTGGCGCAGCGCGCCACTGGAGCCAAACTCACCGCTGCTGATGCGCTTGCTACGCAACCCGTTCGACGGGCCGACCTCGGCGCAGGTCTGGCAATACCTGATCTACCGCCAACTGCCCGCGCCACTTGGCTCATCCGACTTCGTGCTCGCCGTACGCCCAGCGCTGGCCGACGAGATTGGCCTTGGCACCGGCACCGAACAAAAGTAGTTATAAGTTTTGAATTTGCCGTAAAACTCACAACTCTTAACTTGGGGAGCAGTATGTCAGCCATTCCTCGCGAAACGCGTGAATATAGCGCGCCGAAATTGCTTGACCGGACAGTCGACTTCTCGAGGGTGAACCTTGAAGTGATCGCTTTTGTGCTACTAGTGGCGCTGAGCATCATCGCTCACTTCTGGGCGCTCGGCCATATGGCGATGCACCACGACGAGTCGGTGACCAGTTGGACAAGCTGGCGCTATTACACCGGCGCGAGCGGATTCACCTGCGCTGGTGGGCGCTCTGCTCCAAGCTACTGTTACGACCCGGTCTATCATGGGCCATCGTACTATGTGCTCTCGTTCATATCATTCTTCTTGTTCGGCGTCGGCGAGGCCCAAGCGCGGCTTCCGGAGGCAATCGCAGGTATCCTGCTGACGGCTTCGGCATGGATGCTGCGACCCTATTTTGGCCGCACCGGAACATTGATCGCCGCCGCGCTGCTGGCCTTCGCGCCGTCGCTGCTCTACTTCACGCGCTTCTCGCGCCACGATGCGCTGATTGTGCTGTGGGCCTTCTGGATGGTGCTGGGCTTCTTCCGCTATATCGATAGTGGCCGCCCGCGTTACCTATACTTATTCAGCGCCGCCACGGCCCTGGCGATGGCAACCCACGAGCTTTACTACATCCTGTTTTTCCTGTTTGGCAGCTTTGCTATTATTCGGGTGCTCGACGAGCTGCTGCCGCGACGCAAGCTGATGATCGGCCTGGGCATCGCATTGACGATCGCGGCGGTGATTATGCTGGTCAATCCGATCATCACACCGCGGCTGCGCGCCGGCGGAATTGGGCTGTTGTTCAGCACAGTGTTTGGCAGCGGGCTGCTGATGCTGCGGGTATGGGACCCAACGCCGGTCGTCAGCCCGCGCCTGCTGGCACTCTGGCGCGATGAACGCAAGGTCCTTTGGACGGCAGTTGGCATCCTAGCGGCAATCTTCGTGCTGCTGTTCAGCAATTTCTTCACCGATCTGCGGGGCGTGCTCGATGGGCTGTACCAAGGTCTGGCGTATTGGCTCGGCTCGCAGCATGAATATGCGCGCGGCAAACAACCCTGGTACTATTATCTGATGCTCTTGCCGGTCTACGAGCCGATCGCGCTGTTTGGCGCGATTGGCGCGGCCGCCGCGCTGTTCGCCTGGGGCCGGCCACGTGTGCTCGCGCCGATCGCACTACTGGTTGGCGCATTGATTCTTTTCGGCGCAAATATGTTCAGCGGCGTCAGTATCGTAATCGCCTGTGGCTTGATCGGCCTGGCGCTGTATCTATTGATCACCGGTTGGTGGCGCGGAGCCCGATCGCCGGCGCCCGCCGCAGCCATAGCCGAAGCCGATGCACATCCCAACGCACAAGCAGCCGACGACGGGCTGAATGGCGAAGGGGTGGAGGATGCGGCCACACCTACGATACAGACCGAAGAAAAGCCGCTCGACACCGCACCTCCAATCGTTCGCGCGCCGCTGTTCGCGGTGTTCCTGGCGTTCTGGTTCATTGGGGCGCTGGTGGCGTTCTCGTGGGCCGGCGAGAAGATGCCTTGGTTGATCACCCATATCGCGCTGCCCGGCAACCTGCTCGCCGCCTGGGGCCTGGGGCACCTGATCGACTCGATTAAGTGGCGCGCGCTGCCCGATCGCCGGGCCGCGCTCATTCCTGGCGCACTAGTGCTGACGCTGATCGCGATCGGCGTCGCGCTCACACGGATTTCGGCTGGCGGCGAGGGCCAGGCCGGCCAGGTGAATATGCTCCAAGCGATCGTGCCGCTGCTGATCGCCGGCCTGCTGATCTTCGGTATTCTGACGATTGCGCAGCAGCTCGGCACGCGCACCACGCTGATGATCTGCGCGCTGACGTTCTTTGCATTGCTGGGCGCCTATAGCATTCGGGCCAGCTGGATGCTGGTCTACGATCATCCTGATACGCCGGTGGAAATGCTGATTTACGTTCAAAGCCCGCCGGATGTGCCCAAGATTGTCGACGATCTACGCGTGTTAGCGATCAACCAGACGCGCAACAAGCGCAATGCGGCTGATCCCACCGGCGGGCACACCATGCCGCTGATCATGGACGCCGGCGATGAGAACGGCGAGGGCAGCCTCGCCTGGCCTTATCAGTGGTACCTGCGCGACTTCCAGCGGATCGAGAATCGTAAGGCCGATTTCTTCACGAACGCCACCGCCGATTCATTCCTGGTACCGGTCGATACCGGCCAGCAGGATGGCGATAAGGAATACGCGCCGGTGGTGATGGTGTATGTGCCGCATATTACCGAGGCAACGCGCCAGGCATTGGAAGAGAACTATGTCAAGCGCTACGACTCGAAGCTCAACTGGTATTTCCCCGAGGGCGACCTGACCGGCTGCGATCCGCGCCAGGCCGGCTATAAGCGCTTCTACTATAATAGCAGCACGATCGCTCAGGCCAGCGAAGATACGCAGTGCGCCAATCTCGACGTGGCAAAGCTGCCGTATGCGCCTTTTTATGCACCACTCGTCTGGCCCTTCCGCACGGAAAACTGGACCACGCTGAAAAACTACCTGCTGTACCGCAAATTGCCCGATCCGCTGCAGGTCTATGGGCGCGAGATGCAGGTGTGGGTACGCAAAGATCTGGCCGGCAGCGGCGAGCAGACGACCAGCGCTCCCAGCAGCGGCGCGGTCAAGCTGGTGGCACAGGATGTGTTCGGCAGCGCCGGCAGCGGCGAGGGCCAGCTGAACGACCCGCGCGGCATCGCCGTCGATGCCAAAGGCAACATCTATGTCGCCGATACCGGCAATCATCGAATCGAGGTATTCGGATCGGACGGCAAGCCGATTCACTCGATCGGCTCGCTCGGCAGCGGCGACGGCCAGTTCAACGAGCCGCATGGCATCGCCGTCGACGGGCAGGGAAACATCTATGTTGCTGATACATGGAATGCGCGCGTGGTCAAGCTCGACGCAAACGGGACATTTCTGAAGAGCTGGGGCACCGGCAACGACATCGGCTCGGGCCGCCGCGCGATGATGACCGACCGCACCGTCGCCGGGAATGAAGCTGCCCCGCTCGGTTTCTACGGCCCGCGCGGCGTGGCCGTCGATGCGCGAGGCAATGTGTATATTGCCGATACCGGTAATAAGCGCATTGTCGTGACAGATAGCGAAGGCAAATATCTCTACCAATGGGGCCACGAGGGCAACGAGCCAGGCGCATTCAACGAGCCGATCGGCGTGGCGGTGGATGGGGCGGGCAGTGTGTATGTCGCCGATACCTGGAATGGACGCGTGCAGATCTTCGGGCACAGCGAATCGGGTAAAGTGAATCCACTTCCACAAGGAACCTGGCACGTGTCGGGCTGGCAGCCGAACACATACAACGATCCATTCATCGCCGTAAGCAAAGACGGGCTGGTGTTCGCCAGCGTGCCCGATCGCAACCAGATGCTTTACGCTACGTCGACAGGCGACCCATTGCTGCGCTGGGGTGGCAGCGGCACCGATTTCGCCTCGCTGACGCTGCCCAGCGGCGCGGCTGTGGGTCAGGACGGCTCGGTGTATGTGGTCGATCGCGGGAATAATCGGATCATGCACTTCAAGCTGCCGGCGTCGGGGCGCTAACGAGATCTGCGTAAGCACATAAGGCGCCAAGGCACCAAGATCTTACATTTCTTGGTGCCTTGGTGGTTTAATTCAGCCTCGCTCCAGCACGGTCACGCTCTCGATATGCGCCGTCTGCGGAAAGAGATCGACGGGCTGCACGCGCGCCACCCGGTAACCGCCGGCCGCTAGTGTTTTGAGATCGCGCGCCAGCGTGGCCGGGTGGCACGCGACATACACAATCCGTGCGGGGGCCAGCCGCAGCAGCTCCGCAAGCGCCTGCGGATGGCAGCCGCGCCGTGGCGGATCGAGCACCACTGCCTCGAAACCTCTGTCGAGCTGAGCTAGCGCCCGCTCGACACGGCCAACCTCAAAACGGACGTTTGCCAGGCCATTCGCCGCCGCAGTCGCGCGGGCGTCCTCAACCGCGCCGGCGTACTCTTCGACGCCCAGCACTTCGGACACCGCGGCCGCAAGTGGCAGCGCAAAGGCGCCAGCCCCGCAGTACAGATCCAGCAAGCGCTCGTGGCCACGCGGATCGAGGCCGTCACGCACCAGTTCGAGCAGCCTTGCGGCCGCCGTCGTATTCACTTGGAAGAAGCTGGTTGGATGCAGTTGAAACGCAATGCCGCTGAGTTCCTCGATCAGAAGATCGGCGCCCAGCGTCTCGACTTGGCGGCCAGTCGCACCATGGGCCGCGAACGTCACGCCAGCCAGTGCGGGGGAGCCCATGCGCCAGGCCCCCGCCAGCCGCCGCAAATCGGCCACATCGGCGCCGGCCGCGCCGCGCAGCGCAGCCAGCGCATAACCATACGCCTCGCTGGCGCGAAAGGTAATCTCGGCCGGCGCGGGCAGGCCAGCCTGCACTACGGCGCGTAGCGCCGCCAGTGCATCGTTCAGCACCGGTACCAGGAGCGGATCGTACACAATATCCTGTAGAGCGTGCGAGTCCGTTGCATAGTAGCCGATCCACTGCCCTGCGCCATGGAAGCGTGCGCTATTGCGATAGTTCCACGGTCGCGACGCGGCGATCGTTTCCTCAACCACGATATTGCCCAGCCCACCGATCTTCGCCAGTTGATCGGACAGAATCTGGCGCTTGAAGCGCAACTGCGCGGGGTAGGCAATATGCTGCCAGGGCATATGATCTGCGCCGGCCTGGCGCGGCGACACGCGGTCGGGCGAAGATGCAAGAACCTCGGCCACAGTACCATGGGCATAGCTCTCGCGGCGCTCGGTCAAGCGCACACACACGCGCTCGCCGGGCAGCCCGCCGCGGGCGAACACTACCCGATCATTCCAGCGGCCGACACCTTCGCCACCTTGGGCGATGCCGTTGAGGGTCAGCTCCAGAGTATCGGGCCATAGCGATGTTGTCATAATGATCTGATCATCAGCGGCGGGCGCGGCCGGCGCGCTCGAGGTAGCCCAGCAGATCGCGCTGCCGCAAGACACCTAGCAGCGTGGCGCCGTCGGTAACTGGCAGCTGCTCTTCGCCGCTCTCGATCAGCGTGCGAAACGCCTCGCCGGCCGGCATCTCGGGCGGCAGCGCGCGCAGCCGATGCATGGGCGTCATCGCCTCGCCGACATGGGTCAACGACCACTCGTTGAACTGAAAGCGCCGCAGATTGCGCACCGTGATCATGCCGAGCAGCGGTTGGGGCGCATCGGTCTCGGGGCGCGACAATACCGGGAAACCTTGATCGATCTGGCCGAGCACATAGCGGCCCACAAACTGATCGAGCGGCAGATCCGGGCCGACCGCTCGAAACGCCCGCTGCATCAGGTCGGCCACTGAGACGCCGCTGAGCAAGCGTTGTAGGACAAATCGGCGATAGCTGAGTGCGGCGTTGCGGGTTAGAAAATAGCCAATCAACGCCATCCATGCGCCGTTTAGCACATCGCCGGCGCCAGCGCTATACAGGACTCCACTGGCCAAAAGCGCCCAGCCGCAGATCCGGCCCACCTGCGCGGCAGCGCGCGCGGCGAACAGCTCATCGTCGGTCAAAAAGGTAATCACCGCCCACAGCACCCGCCCGCCATCGAGCGGCGAGCCCGGCAGTAAGTTAAAAAGCCCCATCACTCCATTGGTCAACGCCAGATGCAGCGCCAACACGGCAATCGCGGGCAGGGCGACATTCCACCAGATCACAGCGCCGGCGATTGCCAGCGCCAAACTGGCCGCTGGGCCGGCGACCGCAATCAGCAGATCGCGTACCGGCTCTGGCGGCGCGTCGGCGATCTCGGCTACACCGCCCAACGCGAACAGGGTAATCCCACCAACCGAGAGGCGATAATGCCGCGCCACCAGTGCATGCCCAAACTCGTGCAGCAGTACCGAGACACACAGCAGCAGGGCCGCCGCAACCGCCATCGCCCAGGCGCCGGGTGCCTCGGCATAGCTGGCGTACAGCGCGCGCAGCACGCCAATCAGCACCAGCAACATGGCCACCCAGCTCCAATGGCAGCGGATGGGCACGCCGGCGATGGTTCCGATCGGAGTGGCGCGGCGGAGCATAGGCAGGCCTTTACTGTTCATAATAAGTTCTAGGTCTATTATACCATTCTCGAATCAATAACGGCGGCCGCTCAATCCGAGACGGCCGCCGCTGTTTATCGTACGCTCATATAGCGCTTACCAGCCTGCGCTAGAGCGGCGCTGCTGCTGAAAGCAATCCGAACAGTACACCGGCTTGTCGCCACGGGGCACGAACGGCACCTGGGCTTCCTTGCCGCACGACGCACAAGTGGTTGTGTGCATTTCTCGCGGACCGCTGCTGTAGCCGCCCCTGCCACCGTAGCTGTCGCGGTCGCCATAACCACCGCCGCGAGAACCGCCCGCCTTGCGCGCCTGCCGGCAGGCCGGGCAGCGTGTCGGCTCGTTGGTGAAGCCCTTCTGCGCGTAGAATTCCTGCTCGCCGGCTGTGAAGACAAATTCCGTTCCACAATCTCGACAGGTGAGGGTCTTGTCTGCGTAGCTCATCGCTCGCCTACTCCTTGTAGTGTAGAAAATACGTCGTCCAATCGGCTTGGGGCACGATGAGCGGAGGAACACACGTCCTGGGGCGCAGGAGGGATCTGAGGCATCTCGTAGGAACCAAACCATTTGAACATACTGCGATTTTATCACAGATTATGTCAGGTATCAAGAGGTTATCTCAGCCGATCGCCTGTCATACGCTGGCGTGTCTCCTGGCGCGAGGGCGTCTCATCGCTGCTGCGGTCGCGCGTGGTCATTGCGAGGACAAACAAGAAACTATTGAAGATCACACCACTTAGAAGTACGATCCATGGCGAGATCGGGCCAATCCGCATACGCCCCAGCAAATCGGCAAGCGATGTGGGCGTCTGCGGATGGATGATGATTTTGACCACCCAGCTAATCACCAGCACGCCGAAGATCCAGATATAGTTGCGTCGCAACCGCCGACCAAGCGCCTGCCAGAGCGTCGTACTGAAGCGCGGATGCAGCAGGTCGTTGGCCAGAATCTGGCGCCAGTTTTCAAGCTCTTCTTCGCGGTCGGGCGTGAGCATCTCGGCGAAAAACTCGGTCTCCATCAGGCGGACGCGCGTGCGCCATAGATCGTAGAACAAGTAGCGGCGCGCTTCGATATACAGGAAGTAGAAAATCAGCAGTGAGTTGATCAGGATCATGACGTGGGTGTTTTTATCGCTGCTGAAGGCGAACGAGAGTGTCGCGCCCGTAGTCAGCACCGCCCAGTTGGTCGTGCCATCCAGCCGCATACGCCATGTATTCGCGCGACCAACTTCGCCGCGATAGAGATGCACCATGGCGGTGTTGAACTCGGTCGCCGTCAGCGGGCGCAGTGTCGGGCCGATCACGGTCGGTCGTTCGGCGGCGACCGCGCGCCCAGGTTGTTCTTCGGTGGAAATGCTCATGATACGAACAGTAATTTCAGAGTCGCGTCAATGCTTGATACCGACGAGAGGCGGATCAGCGACGGATTGCGGCAGCCAAGCCGGGTGGCGCCGTACGTTAGACGAATCAAATGGATGTCTATTATACAGCGCCGCAGATTCATTGTCCACAGATGCAACATATGTGTTGGCGATATGCTATAATCGCCGAGCATTCAGTATTCGAACCGCCAAGCGCTGTCGTGGGACCGTAGCATGTCTCTGGCCGCGTCTGTAAAAGAGCCGGTTGGCATCATGACACAGTCCTCGATGGCGATCGAGGTCATTGTCGCTGCGCGCCCATTTGTGAAGTGGGCCGGCGGCAAGGGCCAACTCTTGGCCGAACTCATGCGGCGCTTGCCGCGCCATTTCCGCCGCTACCACGAGCCTTTCGTGGGCGGGGCGGCGTTATTCTTTAATCTCTATAATCAAGGCCGGCTGCGCCAGGGCGCGGTGCTGAGCGATTATAACCCTGAGTTGGTATTATGCTACCAGGTCGTGCGCGACGACGCCGAAGCGCTGATCGCCACCCTTAAGCGGCACGAGCAGCACCGCCTCGATCGCGAATATTTCATGGAGATTCGCGGCTGGGATCGCCAACCCGATTTCGCGCAGCGCAGCCATGTCGAACGCGCCGCCCGCACGATCTTCCTCAACCGCACATGCTATAACGGATTGTATCGGCTAAACAACAAAGGTCAGTTCAATGCGCCGTTCGGCTACTACAAGAACCCGCTGATCTGCGACCCCGAGAATATGCGCGCCGCCAGCAAGGCGCTGCGGCACGTCGAGCTGTTGGTCGGCGACTTTGGCGATGCGGCCACACATGCCGAGCCAGGTGATCTGGTCTATTTCGACCCGCCGTATGTGCCAATGAGCGCGACCGCTTCGTTTACCCACTACACCGGGCAAACCTTCGGCCCCGACGATCAGCGCCGCCTGGCGCGCCTGTTCGACGATCTGATGGAGCGCGGGGTGTATGTGATGCTCAGCAACTCGGCCACGCCGCTCTCGCGCGAGCTCTACGCCGCGCATGCGGTCAGTACCTCGGTTGTGCTCGCCAGCCGCAAGATCAACTGCGACGGGCGCAAGCGCGGCAGCGTCGAGGAGCTGATTGTGTGCGGATATAAACCCGGCTCGTAACCAAGGTAAAAGGTAAAAGGCAAAATACCCCTTTTACCTTTTACCTTTTACCTTTATGTCTATTCGCATCCTAATAGCAGATGACCACCCGATCGTCCGCGAGGGCCTCAGCGCGGTGCTCGAGACACAACCTGACTTTGAGATCGTCGGCGCGGCGGCGAGCGGCGCGCAGGCGGTCGCGCAGGCGGCCGAGCTGCGGCCCGATGTGATCTTGCTCGATCTCGAACTGCCCGAGCTCGACGGTGTGGCGGCGCTGCGCGCGATCCGTGCGGGCAACCCAGCCGCCAAGGCGCTGATCTTCACCGCCTTCGACACCGACGAGCGGATTCTGGCCGCGGTGCAGGCAGGCGCGCAAGGCTACCTGCTGAAGGGCGCGCCGCGCGAGGATCTGTTCCAGGCAATTCGCGTGATCTATGGCGGCGGCTCACTGCTTCAACCTGTCGTGGCGGCGCGGCTCCTGCGGCAGGTCAGCAGCGCTGCGCCGCCGGCGATGCCCGAACCACTGACCGAGCGCGAGATGGAAGTATTGCGGCTGCTGGCCAAGGGCCGTCAGAACAAAGAGATCGCCAGCGATCTGGTAATCAGCGAGCGCACTGTGAAGTTTCATGTCTCGGCGATTTTGGCCAAGCTAGGCGTTGGGAACCGGACCGAGGCGGTGGGCAAGGCGTCGCAGCTGGGGCTGATCGAACTGTAACAGTATGCAGGATGCAGGATGCAGTCGCCAGTTTAGTCCGACTGCCGCCTGCATCCTGCCGCCTGCATACTGTTTCTAGCGTTTGCGAAACACAAAAATATACTCGTGCTTGAAGATATAGAAGCCACCCACCAGCGCTCGATACTTCCATAGCTCCTTCTGATGACGCTTGCCGGTCGTCTCCTCGAAGTTCTTCACGATGATACTCTTGAGCGTAAAGTCGCGCTTCAGCACCTCGCTCATCGATTGAAAACCGAGTGGTATCCACTCGCCGTTGGCATATTTGTCGCCAATCACCAGCGTCAGGTAGCGGCCCGAGTCGAGCACCGCCGCAAGCTTGTCGACGACGGCGCCGATCTGCGCCAGAAATACCTCGATCGAAGCGGCATTCGAAAGGTCACGCGGGTCGTCGCTAAACTTGATGATGTCGTAGTACGGCGGGTGCAAGATCACGCGCTGAGCCGACTCGCGACCATGCTGCCGCAACAGCGCGCGATAGTCGACCGCGAGACAATCGCTCGTGACGATCTCGCCGGTCGTGCCGTGGCGATTCGGCTCGGCGGCGAGCAGCGCGCGCGCCTGCGCGGCAACCGGCGCCTGTAGCTCGACGCCCAGACAGTTGCGGCCCAGCCGGCGCGCCTCGATCAACGTAGTGCCCGAACCAGCGAACGGATCGATGACCCAGTCGCCCGGGCGAGTATAGCGCCGCATCATTTGGTGTGGAATCTGCGGGATGAAATTGCCCCAGTAGCCGGCGGTATGCGCCCCCGAGCCATCACGCCGGTTCACCAGCCAGAGGCTATCGGTGTAGATATCCTCATACTCTTTCCAGCGATTGAGGTTGATGTCGTTGATTGCGCCGGTACGAACTTCGGTGATACTTTTGATGAAGCGATTGACATAATAGTGCGCGCGCTCGATCGACAAGGAAGCCGCGATCTGATCCAGCTCGGCGTGCAGGTAATCCGGCGCGAACGAAACGCTGGTTTCCGCCAGCGCGGCGGCGCATAGCCCGCCGGCTGGATCCTCGAGCCGCCCGCGCAGCTCGGCGATGCGCCGGCGAATTTCGCGCATGGTGCGGAGCGATAGAAGCGCGCGCAAAGCTTCGAGCAGCGGCGCCTTGTCGAGCGCAAGCAGATCTTGCGGCTCTGCGATTGCATCGTCGAAAAAGAACGGGGTCGGAGTGATCAGCTGCATGATGATTCTCTCGTTGTCAGGACAACGAAGTTATCATACAGAAAAGGCATGACACTTGTCAAGAGGGTACATGGCTCTCATTTGCCATGATTTGATAGATATCCACAGGGCATGAGTAAAGATATAGCCTTATTATTCCTGAGACTGACGTAGCTGCCTTTGATGATACCTGATAGCCTGCCCTTCGACCCTTCGACAAGCTCAGGGCAGGCAGGCTCAGGATAGACGGCAGCATGGTACTTGCTATTTTAGGTGTTCTTCTTTTTTCGCTCGTAGAGCGAAAAAAGAAGAACAGAAACAAGAGAAAGTTGTACCTTACTCCATGCTTGGAATGCCAATTCCGCCTTCCAGCCCTGGTTCTGGCCCGGTCGCAACCGGGCGGGCTGGGTCGCTCGACCAATCGCTCCACGAGCCTTCATACAACAGGGCATCGGTGCGCCCGGCCAAGTACAGCGCCAGCACGTCGTGCGCGGCGGTGACGCCCGAGCCGCAATAGCAAACAATCGTTGCGGCGGCATCGGCGCCAAGATCGAGGTAGCGATCGCGCAATTCGTCGGGGCTCTTCAGCGTGCCGTCCTGGCGCAGATTACCGGCGTATGGCGCCGAGCGCGCGCCAGGGATATGGCCGGCCTGAGCGTCAATCGGCTCGACTTGCCCTTCGTAGCGCTCGGTCGCGCGCGCGTCGAGCACCAGCACGCGCCGGTCGCGGCGCAGCGCGTCGACGGCCGCCGCGTCGACGACCATATCCGCGCGCGGCACGGCGACGAACGCGGCGGGCGCAATTGTCGGAGCGACGCGCTCGGTTGGGTAGCCGGCGGCTTGCCAGGCCGGCCAGCCACCGTCGAGCAGCGAGACGCGGTCGTGGCCGAAGTAGCGCAGCAGCCACCACAGCCGCGCGGCCGCCGCGGCGCCGCTCGCGTCGTAGGCAATCACGTGTGTGTCGGAGCCAATGCCCGCGCGCCCGGCCGCAGCCGCAAAACGCTCAGGGGTCGGCATCGGGTGGCGGCCTGGCCCTTCGCCACGCGGCGCCGACAGATCAACTTCCATGTCCATAAACGGCGCGCCAGCGATATGCGCCTCAGCATATTCGGCTTTGCCACGACCGGGCTCGGTGAGATACCAGCGCACATCGACAGGGCGGACGTTCGGATCGCTCAGGTGGTCGTTCAGCCAAGCCGCGGTGACTAGCGGTTCCACAGACATTCAAACACCTCTATATCATTGCAAATTGTAAATTGTATATTGCAAATTGTCTCTGTCAGGACAATTTGCAATATACAATTTACAATTTCAAAGGCGGCGGTAACGCGGCGCGGCGCGCTCGTCCGCGGCCACTTCGTCGAGGTTGGCGATCGCCAGCGCACCATGCAGGTCGAGATATTCGATGTGCGCGCCCACTTCTTCGAGCGCCAGCAGAATATTGTAGCTCGACACATCGCTGTAGATTGCCTTGGACAGCTCGTTAATGGTTTGTGGCTCGGCGCAGGCCTCCAGCAGGCGTTCGAGCTTGCGCTGGTGCGAGTCCTCGATCTGTGCGATCCGCTCATAGATGTCGCCGATGGGCTCTTCGTGGCCGCCCAGCGCCAGCCGGATGCCCGGCACGCCGGCAATCTTGCGTAACGAGTCGAAGTAATGATCCAACCCCGTCGAGGGCGTAATGCTCTCAGGCGCCATGTGCGGCGAAGTGTGCGGCAATACGTGATCGGCACTCAGCAACACATCGCCGATCTGGAGGCAAACTTGGCCAGGGCAATGCCCCGGCACGTGGCGCACCAGCATCAGATCGTCGAGCAGGTCGCCATCGCGCAGCACCGTTTCGACCTCGATCGAGCGGAACAGCCCTTTGCTCCAACCGTACATGCCCATCAGACTGGTGTGGTTCGACTCTGAAACACCGGCGCGCCAGAGGAACGCCGAGACCGCGCGATTGACCAGCACCAACCGCTCCTCGTGGTGCGTCAGCACCCGGCGATCCAACTCGTGAACGGCGACCGGTGCGCGGGTACGATCGCGTACAGCACCAAGGCCGCCATAGTGATCGACATGCGCGTGCGTGACGACGATCCGCTTCAGATCATGCCAGCCAATCGGCTCACCCCACTCGTCGCGGACCTGCTCCAGACCCGCGCGCAGATGGTCGTCGGATTGGCCGAGCCCGCTGCCGGTGTCGATCAGCGCGGCATAGTCGCCGGCGACGACCAGATACACATTTGCGACCAGCACAGAAAAGACTTGCGCCGCAATTCGATAGATTCGCACGCCGCCGTCGGTTTCATAACGTGTCACAGGTTCGACAGACACAGCAGCCACTTTCTCTAGAACACTGTCTCGGACATAGTATACACCCTATCGGTTCGCTCTGGGCGCGGGGATGGTGGCGCTTACAAGTTGAGGGGTGAGCGGGTGAAAACGCTTCACCCACTCACCCCTCCATGTAATTCAGCCAGGGCTCACCGCGAGCCGCCGGCGCCAATGCGGCTTACGCTTTGGGCTTCAGTTTGCCCTGCAGCAGCAGGACCACCACCGGGTTGTCAGCGTAGACCGGGTTCTTCCAAATCGGGTCATCGTCGGCCGGGAACTTGTCGACGCGCACGCCCTCGAGCGATGCGTTGTTGCCATAGCGCTCCCACAACGGGACGATCGGCAGGAGTTGGTTGAAGGCCATCGCCATGTCGGTGACGGGAGCCTTCTGCGCTGCCTCATCGGCCCCCTCGGCCGTCTTGTTCAGAAGGTCGTTGAGGTCGATCTCCTTACCATCCACCTGCTGCTTGAATGGGAAGCTCATGCCGGGTCCGGGCGAACGCGGCGCGTTAAAGACAAGCAGATCGCTTTCGTACGAGAAGAACGGGTGCGGGTTGCCCGCGCCCCAGGCACGGATCGCGATCGTGAAGTTGCCCTGCTGGACGTCCTGTAGTTGCTGCTGGAACTGGACGCCGCGGAATGTCGTCTTAATACCGAAGTCGGTCAATTGATTCGCCAGGTTCTCGGCGGCGGCCGACCAGTCGGCGAACTCGGCCGGCGCGGTCAGTTCAAACTCCAACGGGCCGTTCGGGCCGGCCCACACACCGTCGGCGCCCTTCTTATAGCCGGCCTTCGTCAGGAGGTCCTCGGCCTTCGTCGGGTCGTAATCGTACGTATTCAGCTTCCCGAGCGCGTCCTGGCTGATCCAGGTCGGCACCATGTTGTCGGAGAAGCCGGTCATGTACTTGACGGCTTTGCCCGAATCGCCGAGCGAGACGGTGCCGTTCTCGTCGCGCTTCACCGCGTAGGCGATCGCCTGGCGGACTGCGACGTTGGCCAGGTCCTTGTTGGTGTAGTTGAAGAAGATCGCCGGACCACTCACGGTCGCCGGGCGGATGATGCGGATGCCTGCGTCCTGGAACGACTTCTCGGTCGCCGGGGGGAAGCCGTGGGTCGCGTAGTCGATATCCTTGCTCAGCACGAGTGGGGTGACATCCGGCGTCTCGCCGTTATAAATGACCAGTTTCTCGAATGGGAAGGTATCGGCGTTGAAGCCGCCCGGGTTCTTGACCAGCGTCAACTGCGAGGAGGTGATGCTGGCCGGGTCGAGCTTGACCGGACCGATGCTTACGTCCTCCTTGGGGCGGAACTCATCGAACTCCTTGCGCAGCGCCTTGACCTCGTCGGAGTCGGCCGGCTTGTCGGCCAAGGCCTTGGCCTTGTCGCCCCATTCCTTGTAGATCGAATTGGCGGTGATATATTGCTTCAAGATGAAGCGCGGCGCGACGCTCGACGGCTTGATGAAGTGGAATTTAACGGTCGCCTTGTCGGGCGCCTCGACCTTGTCGATATAGCGCCAGACCGAAAGGCCGACTACGCGGGCGAGTTGGAAGGTGGTGACCACGTCGTCGGAGCTGAAGTCGCTGCCATCGCTCCACTTCAGGCCACTACGCAGCTTGACGGTGAAATTGTTGTCGGCGTCGCTGGTCCACTCCGTCGCCAGCAGCGGGATGAACTTGGAGTTCGCCCAGTCATAGATCGCCATGGGCATTTCCAGCATATCGCGATAGATGCCATCCGCCAGGATTGCATTGGTCACGAACGTGTTGAAGTGGCCCTTGGGCGGGAGTTGATACGGCCAGGCGCCATGGAACTCGGCGCCGCCGGCTGCCGTCTGCGGTGCCGCAGTGGCCTCGGCGGCCGGCGCCGCGGTCGGTTGGGCCGCCGGGGCTGCGGTCGGCTGCTCGGCTGGCGCCGCAGTCGGCTGCGCGGCGGCGGGCGCGGCGGTGGGCGCGGCAGCTGGTGGCGCCGTTCCACCACATGCTGCCAGAATAAGCGCCAGGACGACTAGCAGCGGGAAGATGAATCTGTGTTTCACGGTCTGCTCCTCCTATTGAGACTGATACATGGACATAGCATAGGCATCCATATGGCCGCCCCGAGCTGTCCAGGTTCCTTGAGTCTCTTCCGATCTTTCGCGTGGGAACTCAAGGATCTGAAGGAGGGGAATACGGAGCGAAACTGCGCTCGCCTATACTTAGGGCTAATTACCGACACCTCAAATGCTTCTCGACGGTCCTCCTTTCTATGCTGTGGGCTGCCCATGCTATCTTCGCCTTCCATACCTCATCAGTGGCGCCCAAGGCGGGCCAGGATGGCGATCAGGAGAATCGTCAGCCCACCAGCGGCAATCGCTAGCACCGTAACGATGAACTCGGCGCTGTCACGCTCCAGGAACGGCAGCAGCAGCACTCCTGTCATCGTGATGAAGATAGCCAGGCTGAAAGCCGCTCGGCCGATCTGCGGGTTCATACGGCGACATGCTCACGCGCGGTCACTTTTCCGGTTGTGACATGACAGGCCACGATCTGGTTGGCGGCGTATTCCGCCAGTGCCGGCTCGATCGTGTCGCACAGCCCTTCTTTGAACAGCGGGCAGCGTGGGTGGAAGGTGCAGGCCGGCGGCAGGTTCAGCAGGCTCGGGATGTTCTGGTTCTGTAAGGCCAGGCGCTCCTTGCTGCGGGTCAGGATCGGATCGGCCTCCGGGACAGCGCTGAGCAAGGCGCGGGTGTAGGGATGTCCTGGGTCGTTCACCACCTGGGGCGTTGGCCCGTACTCGACGATCCGGCCCAGGTACATCACGCCGATCTGGCCGTGCCAGGCAAAGTACTTGGCGATTGCCAGGTCGTGGGTGATGAACAGGAACGCTACGCCCAGGCGCTCGCGCAGCAACGAGAGGGTCTTGAGCAAGCTGACCCGAATCGACACGTCGACCATCGAGACCGCCTCGTCGGCGATCAGGAAGCTGGGGTTGACGGTCAGGGCGCGCGCGATCGAGACACGCTGGCGCTGGCCGCCGCTCAGTTGGTGCGGGTACTTGTCGTAGAAATCCTCGACCGGCGTCAAGTCGACCAATTCCAGCAACTGGTAGATTCGCTCACGGGCGTGGCGCCGGTTGCGGACTAGGCCGTGGCGGAAGAGCGGCGCGCTCAAGATCTCCGCGACAGAACGGGCCGGATTGAGTGACGCATACGGGTCCTGGTGAATTAACTGGACCGCGCTGCGATACTCCTCCCAATCGCGGCCCGTCAGCGTCCAGATATCGCGTCCATGAAAGAGCACCTGTCCCGCTGTCGGGCGACGCAGGCCAGCGACGATTTTCCCGGTCGTCGTCTTCCCGCAACCACTTTCTCCAACCAGGCAGATCGTCTCACCTTCGCCAATCGAGAGGGAAACCCCATCCACGGCGCGCACGGGCTTTTTATGCCATGTGAAGACCTGGGAGATATTGGCGAGTTCCAGAATGGGGTCCGTCATACGGCCTCCTTGGGGGCCAGCGCACGAGTGTTGGTCGCGGCGCTGCCCTGGCCATCGCCTGCCACGTTCGATCGCATTACTTCGGTGTCGGCGCGTACGGCTTGCCAGTTGTGGCAGGCGACATAGTGGTTCGGGCCGATGCGCTCCAGCTCCGGCTCCTCCTCGCGGCTGCGTTGTGTAGCGTAGGTGCAGCGGGGATGGAATTTGCACCCCGTCGGCGGATCGATCAGGTCAGGCGGCGAACCTTCGATCGCGGCCAAATCTGCGAACTCCCCGGTCACCGTCGGCACAGCGCGAATCAGGCCCAACGAGTAGGGGTGACTTGCGCGGTAGAAGATCTCCTGGACTGGCCCGATCTCGATGATTCGCCCGGCATACATCGTTGCCACACGATCGGCCAGCTCGGCGGCAACCGCAAGGTCGTGCGTAATGAAGATCATGGCGAAGCCGAGTTCCTCCTTGAGCCGCCGCAAGACCTCGATAACCGTGCGCTGGGTGAGCACATCGAGCGCCGTCGTCGGTTCGTCGAGGATTAGGACCTGCGGGTTGAGCAACAGACTCATGGCGATCAGCACCCGCTGCCGCATCCCACCGCTTAGCTCATGCGGGTAGGCATCGATGACCCGCTGCGGCTCGAGTTGCACCAGGCGGAGCAGATCCAGCGCGCGCCGCCGCGCCGCGCCCTTCTCCATCCCGCCGTGGGCTTTGATCGTATCCCAGATCTGGTCCCAGATTCGCAGGACCGGGTTGAAAGAATTCTGGGCGCCCTGGAATACCATCGCGCACTCGGCCCAGCGGAACTGGCGCAGCTTTTCCGGAGCCAGGTCCACCACATCAACACTCGTCGCGCCGCGCTGATAGAGGATCTCCCCCTTGCGGATGCTGGCCTGTTTGGGTAGCAGCCGCACCAGGCTCAGGCCGAGCGTCGTCTTACCGCAGCCGCTCTCGCCCACCAGCGTGATGCTCTCGCCACGATGCAGGTCGAAGCTCACGCCGTGCACCGCCTTGACCAACCCGCGGCGAGCACGATATTCCACTTCGAGATCTTGCACCGAGAGAACAATATCGGCACGATTCGGCGGCTCCGCTCCGCCGCCGAGAGATTGTCGCATGGTGGCCTCCAGTACGGTTCGAGTTAGGAAAGTAGCACTTCCCACGGTGGAGATTAGCGATTGACTGGCCGCATCCCAATCTCCATTCTCTAATCTCGGGGAAATCGGGATCTTGTTTTTGAACAAGCCCTTATGAACGCAGGCGCGGGTTGAACACCTCGGCCAGGCCGCGCTCGAGCGCGACCAGGGTGAGCTGAAACAGCGAGATCGCCAGAACCGGCGCCATGATATACCAGAAGCTGTCCTTAGAGAAGATCGCGCCCCGTGTATTGGCAAGCTGGATCATGACGCCCCAGTTGGTGCCCGACAGCGGCACCACGCCGAGGAAGACTAGCACAGCCTGGAAGCCCATGGCCGCGGTGACGGCCAGGATGAAATTGATAGTAATATAGCTCATCATGTTGGGGAGAATTTCACGGAAGATGATATGTCCGGTGCCCAGATCCAGCACACGCGCGGCCTCGATGAAATCACTCTGCTTGATCGCCAGCACCTGCGAGCGCACCGCGCGGAGTAGCCCCGGCCAGCTGAGCAGGCCAATGATCAGCACCAGGGTGATCGGATTGTTGACGCGGATGAAGGCGGCCAGTACGATCAGCAGCGGCAGTTGGGGAATGGTCAACCAGATGTCGGTCAAGAACATTAGCGCCGAGTCCACTCGCCCGCCCGCGACGGCGCTGAACGCCCCCAGGCTTGCGCCGATGACGGTCGAGAGCAACGCAGCGGATACTGCCACAAGGATCAACTCGCGGCCGCCGTGCACAATCTGAGACCAGACATCCTTACCTTGGCTGTCGGTGCCGAGCGGATGCGCCCACGAGATCGGCGCATAGATCTGGGTGACCTTTACCTTGGTGTCCAGCGGCACGATGTATGGCCCGACAAAGGCGAGCAGAACGAAGGCCAGCAGCCCGATCAGGCCGAGCAAGCCGACCGGATTACGTACGAGTAGACGCACTCCCGCCCATACGCCGAGCAAGATATCCGCTGCGCCAGCGAGGAGTGTCGAACGACGCGGAAGTTCCTGCGTAGTCATGTCTGTTCTCCTCCGATGCGAATACGCGGGTCGAGCAAGCCGTAACACAGGTCGGTCAGCAGATTCGCCACGACGACCGAGACGGTCAGGATCAGGAATATGCCTTGCATGACCGAGTAATCGCGCTGGATGACCGATGTGACCAGCTGGGCGCCCAAGCCATTGTACGAGTACAGTCGCTCGATTACGGCTGCGCCGCCGATCACCGACGCCAGCGTGAGGGCGAACTGGGTGACCAGCGGCAATGCGGCATTGCGCCCTACGTATGCTGTAGCGATGCGACCATCGCTCAGCCCGCGCGCGCGCGCGACGGTCACGTAATCCTCGCCCAGAGTCGCCATAGTGCTGTTGCGCATGCTGAGCATCCAAAAGCCGACTGTGGTAATCACATAGGTCGCGATCGGTAACATCGCATGGTAAAAGACGTCTTTGACAAACGCGATGGTGAAGCCCGGCGTCATTCCGGGGGATGTCGACCCCCGCAGCTTGGCGAAGTCGACGAGGCGCCACTGCACGCCCACGAACACAATGATCATGATGCCGAGCAGAAATGGCTGTATACCAGTGGTGATCGAGGCGAAGACCGATAGGCCGTTATCCAACCAACTGTCGCGGCGATAGGCCATAATCATTCCCAGCGCGACGCCGATGACGAAGCTCAACAGCAAACCAATCCCAACGCTGAAGAGCGTCCATGGCAGAAATTGGAGAATGATCTTGATGACGGGCGTTCCGACGCTGCGCAGCGACATTCCTAGGTTGCCCCGGCTCAAGTCGAACAGGTAATTCACGTACTGCTTCCACAGGGGTGCATCGAGGTCGATCGCGAACATCGATGCCGCTTGGCTGCGCGCATCCTGGTACGACATACCATACTGGCTGATCAACTCCGAGATGAAGATTTCTAGTGGGTTGGAGGGCATCAGACGAATGAGAAAGAACAGCATGGAAGTGACGAAAAAGATCGTGAACAGGGCCTTGGCAATCCGCTGCACGAGAAAGTTTGAGCCAATCAACTGTGGCCAGTGCCGCCAATGGGCGCGCGCTCGCGGCTCGGTCTGGCGTATCACCGCTCTGTTCATTGCTCCTCCTGCTGTGGTTGTCGCTGAAATGCTCGTAACGTAAATTTTATGGTTGAAACCAAATGCTCCAGACCATTGTGCAGCGCAGCATCATGAATGAGGGTGTTGACGGTAATCTTGTGGGGTTTTCCTGTTTAGCAGTATAACAAGATACACGCTCCCAAGGCGCGGCTTTGAAGAACGTGCCGGAGTCCAATCCAAGAAGCGCTTTATGTTAGTCCACTAAACTTACAAGATAATATACATCTCTTGTTGGGACCTTGTCAAGAGCTTTTTGGGTCGAAATCGTTCTTGACGAACGAATGTGCCCGGTGCTATACTCTCGTTTGTAAGTTGAATGAACTAAATCCAATGCTCTCTGCTCAGCCGCTGGTGAACATGTGCTCAAAAAAGCCACACGTCAGCACACCAGGGACCACAACACCCGCCTGGTCCTGCAAACGATCTATGAGTCTGGCGAGATCAGCCGCGCTGATCTGGCCCGCATCACCCACCTGACCCGCACGACGGTGTCCGAGGTCGTCAACGACTTGATGGATCAGGGTCTGGTGAAAGAGGTCGGGCAAGGGCCGGCGAGGGTCGGACGGACGCCGACGCTGCTTAGTGTGGCCGATCAATCGCGCCATATCGTCGCCATCAATGTCACCGTCACCGAGCTACAGGGCGCGGTCGTGAACCTGCGGGGCGGCATTGAGCATCAGGCCAGCATATCGCTGACTGGGCAAGACGGCAGCACTGTTTTAGCCCAGCTCTATCCGTTTATCGATCGCTTGGTTGGCGCGGCTAGTGAGGGGCTGCTCGGCATCGGTATCAGTACGCCGGGTCTGATTGATCCAATCAATGGGATTGTGCGCCAGGCAGTTGCTTTCGGCTGGCAGAATCTGCCGCTGCGGAGCCTGCTGCAAACACGCTATAACCTGCCGGTCTATGTCGCCAACGATAGCCATACGGTTGCGCTAGCGGAGTACATGTTTGGCAGGAACCAGCACGCGACGAATCTAGTCGCGATTAAAGTTGGCTATGGTATCGGGGCTGGGATCGTGCTGCACGGGCAATTATTCACAGGCGACTTGTACGGCGCTGGCGAGCTGGGCCATATGGTGGTCGAAGAGAACGGCCTACCATGTAAATGCGGCAATATCGGTTGCCTCGAGACGGTCGCGAATGTCCCCGCGATTGTCCACCGCATGCAGCTGCTTGTCGAGAGCAATCCCAGCTCGCTCCTGCATCAGCTCGCTGCCGACCCCGCGGCGATCACGTTCGACATGGTCGTGCAGGCCTTCCTGGCCGGCGATCAGACAGTCCGGCAGATGGTGTTGGTTATTGGAAGGTACCTCGGTATCGGCGTGGCGAACCTGATCACAACTCTCGGCGTCCGACATGTGGTCATTACCGGGCGAGTTGCTCCCTTCGGCCAGGTCTTGCGCGATGCAATCCAACAAGAAGTGAGCCGACGTGTGCTGCCGACCCTGGCACAGGGGCTCGAAATCGAGGTCGTGGCTCAGGGGCCTCACACGATCCTGCTTGGCACAGCCGCACTGCTATTGACCAACGAGGTGGGATTGACTCGGCTGTTACAGCGAGAGCCGCGCGGAGCTGAGGTCGCCGTCTAAAGCGAATATCAGCCAATCGTTACAGACGCGCCCAAAGCAGCCGATTGATAGGCCGCCAGGGCCACCTCGAGCGCCTTCAGCCCATCGCGCCCAGTAATCGACGGCGCGCGCCCCTCAACAATCATTGCCACGAAGTCGTGCATGAGTCCCAGATCCATGTTTCCGCCCCAGCCGACCCACTGGACCTTAGTTGTGCGATTGCTATACACCGCGAACTGCTGTTTGAAGGCATCGAGCCGGGCCCAGCCGCGCTCGGCCACTACCTCGATCGTCACATCACCCCCTGTGGGGAAGCTGGTCGGCCGCGACCAACTCGTATCGAGGGTGCCGTAGGCGCCGTTCGACAGCACGAATGAGAGCATCCCGGCGTCGTCGATGTCCAATCCAGGGTGCAACAGGCCCACGCCGATCTCGGCATACACCTCGCTGACTTCAGCGTCGAAGAACCAGCGCAGCAGGTCGATCACATGCACGGTGTGGTCGATCACCGCGCCGCCGCCCGCCAGCGCTCGCTCGACGAACCAGCCGCCAGGCATGTGGCCATGGTTGGTGGCTTTGATGCCGTAGATCTGTCCGAGCGCACCATTCCGCAGCAGCGCCCGCAGCCGCACCACTGGCGGAGCGAAGCGAACCGGAAAGGCGATCTGCAGCTTGGCGCCGGCACGCGCGCACGCGTCGATCATTGCCTCGGCATCGGCCATGGTGGTGGCAATCGGCTTCTCGCATAGAATGTGGCGCGCATAGCGAGCGGCCAGCTCGGTCAGCGGGCGGTGGTGAATGTTGGCGGAGCAGATTATCACTCCGTCGAGTCCTTCAGCCAGCAAGGCTTCGGTGGAGTCGAACGCGCGTATGCCAAAGCGCTCGGCGAAGGCGCGGCCACGCTCCGCGTCGTCGTCGGCGACGCCAATCAGCTCCACCCCGTCGATCGCTCGCAGGCAGGCGGCATAGGATTGGGCGTGGCCATGGGCCGTGCTCAGTATGCCGATACGAATCATAGCTGCTCCTCGAACGTGGCGACATCGACTGGGCGGCCCGTGCGCAGCGACTCGAGCGCCGCCAGCGCCACACGCAACGCCGCCAGTGCGTCGTGAGGCGTTACTAGAAAGGCCGATCCGCTATTGAGCGCATCAAGGAAGTGCTGGAACTCCTGGAAGTAGGGGTCCTCCACCAACAGCGCCGGGTCGTTGAACACAGGCAAAGGGGCCGGCGCTGCCTCGGAATGGTACTGCACATCCAATGGCTGGGCGTCGTCGCTATCATGCGCCAGCAGCCCCTCGGTACCAGCGAGTTCGAGATAGGTACGAAAATTGCCGGCTGGGAAAGCCCAACTGCCCTCGATATGGCCGATCGCGCCGCTGGCGAAGCGCAGCGTGATCAGCACATGGTCGACGGCGAGGCCGCGGAACGTCAGGCCGCGAGCGAACACGCGAACGACATCACCGCATAGCCAGCGCAGGTAGTCGATATCGTGAATGGCCACGTCGAGCGTCACACCGCCGCTCTGCGCCATGTCGGCAAACCAGCCGCTGTGCCGCGGTAGCGCGCCGCCGCGCACGCTGCGCACGACGCCCAGGCGGCCCAGCGCGCCGCTATCCAACACCGCTTTGGCGCGCGCGAACTCGGGGAAGAAGCGCACGACATGGGCGACGAACAGGCGCACACCCGCCGACTCACAGGCCGCGATCATCGCCTGCGCGTCGGTCAGGTGGCGCGCAATCGGCTTTTCGCACACCACGTGCTTTCCGGCGCGGGCGGCGGCGATCGTGACGGCGGCATGCTCGGCGGGCGGCGTACAGATGTCGATAATGTCGCTGCCATCCAGCAGCGCTTCCACACTCGCGAAGGCCTGCCCGCCATACTTGGCCGCCAGGGCGACCGCGCGCGCGGGATCGGAGTCGTAAAAACCTGTCAGCTTGACCGGCAGAGCCTCCCAACGCGACGCGTGATAGCTGCCCATATTGCCGCTGCCGGCAATACCTACTCCTCTCACATCGCTCCCTTTCCTGCCTGTGCCCGGCCGCTGGACTGCGGCCCAGCGGCATGGTACAGGCCATATGTGCATGTACGACAAGGTTTCGCACGACCGATTGCAACTTTCTGGTCGATCGTACCCGCTGGCCCATGTCGCCGCGCTCTCGGCCCCCGCGACCTGTGGCAAAACCCTGTACCATGCCCAAGAACCTTGGCAAGGGCTATTATAGCAGGATCGCGCTCAATGCAACGTTTGGGACGCTGAACCTACCGCACGCTCTTGACCCACACGCGATCAGCCCCCAACGATTGTTGCGCTGTGGCACGAGCATTGGCATATCGAAAACAAGAGCCATTGGGTACGGGATGTCGTGTTCGGTAGCACAGCCGCTTGACAAAAACCCACACGAATGATAATATCGACCACAATCAATCACAAAAAAGCAGACGAAGATGATTAAGTATGATTGTTTTAAGGTGAAACTTCTTGAAAACAATCATCATTCTGGCCAGCCCCATCCTCAGTTGCGTAGCCCATAACCAACAGTCTAGCTTCATAGCAGCCCACGAACTATCGCAGGGCCGGTCGGAGGTACTGGCCATTCAAGAAAGGAGCACTGATCGCCGAGCAACCAGCCGGGACGCTATAGCATGCTCGCAATTCGGCCAGCTGTAGCATAACGGATCGCGTTCATGGTATGTAACCAAGCCTAAGTCAAAGAAAGGGTGCTGCTCATGACCTCGCAGAAACCGATCTCCCGACGCAAATTCCTCAAGGCGACAGCCGCTACTGGTGGTACCGCTGTCGTCGGCTCCGTGCTCGCAGCCTGTGGCGCTTCGACGCCCACGCCGGCCGCGGCCCCAACCGCCGCCCCGGCGGCCGGTGCGGCCGCCACCGCCGCCCCAGCCGCCGCGGCCCCAACCGCGATGGCCGAGGCTCCTACAGCTGCCGCGGCGGCAGCCCCCACCGCTGCCGGCGCGGCCGCCGGCGGCCTGCCCTTCCAGGTGGCGCCTGAGGCGATGAACCCGCTCAACGTGGCGGCCGGAGAAGTCGACGGCGTGTTCTTCGCCGGCGGCTTCGGCGACGACTACATCAAGTACGCCGCCAAGCTGGAAGAGCAACTCCATCCCGATGTGAAAGTCAAAGTCCAGAGCCTCCAGAAGGTGGCCGAGCAACTTCAGCCGCGCTTCGTGGCTGGCACGCCACCCGACGTGATCGACGACAGCGGCGCGGGCCTGATCCCAGTCACCGATTTGGTTCGCGACGAGCAACTCATGGACCTGACACCGCTGCTGGATGCTCCAGCGCTCGACACACCCGGCAAGAAGTTCAAGGAGACGTTGTTCCCCGGCTCGCAGGACAGCACAATCTTCGACGGCAAGCCCTATGGCATCAACATCTCGTACACGATCTCGGGCATCTGGTACTCTGCGCCGGCGTACGAGAAGGCCGGCCTCACCTACCCCAAGACCTGGGCCGATATGCTGGCGCAGTGCGAGCAGATCAAGAAAGAGGGCAAGCAGTCGCCGTGGACTTACCAGGGCAAGTACCCCTACTATATTTGGGGCATCGTCTACCTGCCGCTGGTCTACTACGCCGGCGGAAACGACCCGCTGATCAAACTCGACAACCTCGAACCGGATGCCTGGAATGATCCGGCGGTCAAGCAGGCCACCGATGATCTCTACCAGCTGTGGGATAAGGGCTATATCCTGCCCGGCACCGCTGGCCTGACCCACACCGAGTCGCAGACCGAGTGGTTGAAGGGCAAGGCAGTGTTCATCCCATGCGGCAACTGGCTCGAAAATGAGATGAAGACCGTGACACCGGATGGCTTCGATATGACCGTGCGCAATGTGCCTGGCTACGCCGACGGCAAGGGCGACCAGAACGCGGTGAATGCCAGCGGCGGCGAGACCTATATCGTGCCATCGAAAGGCAAGAACCCGCAGGGCGGCATGGAGTATCTGCGCGTGCTGCTGTCGAAGGACTCGGCCAAGTTCTTCGCCGAGAACGTCCGCGCAATCATGCCAGTGGTTGGCGGCACCGAGGGCGCCAAGCTCTCGGAAGGCATGAAGTCGGGTGTCGAGCTAGTCACCGCGTCGAAGGGCGTGGCAATGTCGTGGAACTTCACCAACTGGTACAGCCAACTCAACAAGGAGTTGGAAACGCACACGGGCGAGCTGATGACCGGCAAGCTCAAGCCGGATGATTTCCGCGCCGCGATGCAGAAGGCCGCCGACGCCGTCGCGGCCGATCCGGATATCAAGAAATTCAAGCGCGAAAAGTAGTACAATCTGTTCATCGTTGTTCGCTCTACGAGCGAACAACGATGAACACTACAAAAGGAAAATACCGGACGGAGGGCAACCTACATGAATCGCGGTAAGAATGGACTGATCGTGTCATTTCTGGCCCTGCCGATCGCGCTGTACACGATCTTCGTGCTGCTGCCGTATTGCTCGGCGATGGTATTCGCCTTTACGCGCTGGACTGGCCTATCATCGAATATCCGCTTCAATGGCGTCAACAACTTCATCAAGCTGTACAACGATCAAAAGTTTTGGAACGCACTCTCGCACAACGGCATCGCGCTGGTCATTTTGCCGCCAATCATCATTGGCCTCGCACTATTCTTCGCGTTTCTGTTCACCCAAGGTATCCGATTTTCGCGCTTCTTCCGAATCGCCTTCTTCTTTCCCCAGGTGATGTCGGTTGTGGTGGTGGCCGTGTTGTGGGATTTCATCTACCACCCGACGATTGGTGTGCTGAATGCGGTGATCGGCCTGCTTGGCATCACACAGCTAACCAACTTCCCCTGGCTGGGCGACTCGCGCACGGTGTTCGGCGCGGTGCTCGGCGTGGTAATTTGGCAGTCGGTCGGCTTCTACATGGTGCTGTTCGTCGCTGGCATGCAGAGCATCCCCTCCGACTACTACGAGGCCGCCAAGATCGACGGCGCCAGCTCGTGGACGATGTTCTGGAATGTGACCGTGCCATTGCTTTGGGATACCATCCGCACGGCGATCATCTTCCTAGCGATCGGCGCAATGGATTTGTTCGCGATCGTGACCGTGATGACTAACGGCACCGGCGGGCCCAGCCGCGCCGCCGATGTGGTCCCCACGTATCTATTCTCAACCGCCTTCAGCGACGGCCAGTTCGGCTATGCCACGGCGATGGGGCTGGTGTTGCTCATCCTGGTCTTCATCCTTGCGGTGGTCAGCCTACGCTTCACCGCGCGCGAAGCGCTCGAGTACTGAGAAGGAGCGAACCATGGCTTCAGTAACCACGCCACACGAGGCCGCACAGCCGGCCGCGGCACGCCGGCCACTTGGCGACACCCTCGTGAAAGCAATTGTCTATGTCATCCTCAGCGCCTGGGCGCTGCTGGTGATCTTTCCGATGCTTTGGTCGGTGATGACCGCGTTCAAGACCGACCAAGAGATCTTCTTCAGCCCGTGGGCGTTCCCGGCGACACCGATCTACGCCAACTTCGTGCGCGCCTGGACCACCGCGCGGATCGGCGAGTTCTTATACAACACACTGCTGGTGATTGTGCCATCGTTATTCTTTACGCTGCTGCTCTCGGCCATGGCGGCGTATGTGCTGGCGCGCTTCGAGTTCCCCGGCCGCAACCTGATTTTCTATATGTTTCTGGTCGGCATGATCTTCCCGCTGTTCCTTGCGCTCGTGCCGCTGTATTTCGTCATGCGGCAGATTAATCTGCTCGACACCTTTCCCGGCCTGATCATGGTCTATGTGGCATTCTCGCTATCGTTCACGATCTTCTTCTTGACCAACTTCTTTCGCACGCTGCCACGTGAGCTGGGCGAGGCCGCGACGATCGACGGCGCGAATCAGTACGATATCTTCTTCCGCGTCTACTTGCCGCTGGCCAAACCAGGGTTGATCACCATGGGAATCTTCAACTTTCTGGGGCAATGGAACCAGTACATCTTGCCAAATACCTTGATGATCACTAACGAAGACACTAATACCCACTATGTGCTTTCACAAGGGCTGTATTATTTGCAAGCCAAGCAATTCTATCAGAGCGACTGGAGCGGCCTGTTCGCCGCGGTCACGATCGTGATGATCCCGACTCTGGTGATCTATCTGATCTTCAACAACCAGATCGAGCAGGGCATGACCGCCGGTGCGCTGAAGGGGTAGTTTGCACTATGCAGTACGCAGTATGCAGTCACATTGAATATCTTTGTATTTCGATGAATAGACTGCCGACTGGCGACTGCTGACTGCCAGTGACTGAGTACTGCCATATGACAAGGCTACAACTCGAACAACTGACTATCCCTGGTGCGCCGCTCGGCGAAGAGAACCCACTGCCATTCTTCCGCGACCCGCAGGTCGACCATCCCGTCAAGATCTTGCCGTCGGTGCCGCCGGAAAAGCGGGCCGGGTTCGGCGCACAGGCGGGCTTTCGCGTGCTGCCTTACCGCATGCAAGATAGCTACACGCGCGAGAGGGGGCCGCTGACCTTTCGCACGATCGTGCTGGAGAATGAGTATCTCGCGGCGACCTTTCTGCCCGAGTTGGGCGGCCGGCTGTACTCGCTGGTCTATAAGCCGCTGCAGCGCGAGCTGCTGGCGCGCAACCCAGTGTTTCAGCCAGCTAACCTGGCGTTGCGTAACGCCTGGTTCTCGGGCGGCGTCGAGTGGAATATCGGCCAGTTCGGCCATACGTTCAGCACGTGCGCGCCGCTGTTCGCCGCCGCGATCACCGGCGCGCAAGGCGAGCCGGGCCTGCGTCTGTATGAGTTCGAGCGCTGCAAGCGCCTGTTCTGGCAGATCGACTTCTATTTGCCGCCGGATTCGCCGCTGCTGCTGGCCTACACTCGTGTAGCGAACCCCAACGACGCCGACGCCGCAATGTACTGGTGGACTAATATCGCAGTGCCCGAGGCGCCCGATGTGCGCGTGCTGGCGCCGGCGCGCCAGGCGCTGTATCTCGACAGCTCGTTTCAGGATCTCGGTTTTGGCGCGGCCGATCTGCCATATCTCCCGAGCCTGCCGGCTCGCGACCCGACCTACTCGCTGAATTTTCCATTCGCGAACGAGTTTTTCTTCCAGTGCGACGATGCCGATCTGCCTTGGGAGACGGCGTTGGACGGCCAGGGCACGGGCATGTTCGAGGCCTCGACGCGGCGCATGCAATACCGCAAGCTGTTCTGTTGGGGCAATCACCAGGGCGGGCTGCGCTGGCAGGAGTTCTTGTCGGTTCCCGGCCAGGCGTATATCGAAATACAAGCTGGCCTGGCGCCAACCCAGCTGCACAGCCAGCCAATGCCGGCGGGAGCGATATGGGACTGGACGCAGGCGTTCGGGTATCTCGCGGCCGACCCCGTGCTGGTCCACAGTGCCGACTGGGCAACCGCGTGGCAAGCCGCCGACCGGTCGATCAAGGCCCTACTTACACCGGCGCAGTTGGCCGGATTGGAAGCCATGTATCGGCGCCGCGCCGACGCCGTGGCCAGCGAATTGCTGCATACCGGCTCGGGCTGGGGCGCGCTCGAGCTTAGGCGGCGCGCACACACGCCCGGCGCGCCGGAGGTTCCGGCCGCATTTGTGTTCCCTGAATCGACCTTAGGTGGCGAGCAGGAGGGGTGGCTCGATCTGTTGCGCCGCGGTCGGCTGACCGAGCAGGACCCAGCCGCGCCGCCTGGCGAATGGATGACCCAGCCGGAATGGGATGCGCTGCTGCATGCCAGCCTGGAGCAGCCGGAAAACCGCAATTGGTATGCGCTGCTGCACGCCGGCGTGATGCGGCTAGAGCGGTTCGATGATTCCGGCGCGGAATCCGCCTGGCAAGAATCGATTGCGCGCGCACCGTCGGCATGGGCCTACCGCAACCTAGCGCAGTTGGCGTTGCGGCGCGGCCAGCACGAGCAAGCGGTAGCTTATTATCAGAACACTTGGGAACAGGCCGTCGCCTTCGAGCAGCCCAGCGCAGCACTGGCGCAGGAATATTTGCAGGCGCTGTGCGCTGCAGGGCAATTCGCGCGGGCGCTCGCCGTCTATCAGAAGCTACCGCCGGCAAGCCAGGCGCGCGATCGGATTCAGCTTTTGCGCGGGCGGATCGCCATGGGTCTGGGCGACCTCGACGCCGTCGAACGCGCGCTGCAGCATGAATATGCCGACGTGCGCGAAGGAGAGACCGAGCTGACCGATCTCTGGTTTGAACTATGGGGCCGGCGTGTCGCCGCCCAGACCGGCCGGCCGCTCGACGAACGCTTGCGTCGCGAAGTCGAGCGGCGTTACCCGCCGCCACTGCGGATCGATTATCGAATGAAAAATGCTTAGAGTCTGGACGTGCGAGAAGGAACAACCATGGATCGGGACACTGAAGTAATATCCAGTATCGAACGCCAGGCCCACCTCCTGCAGTTCATCGATCAACGACAGCGCGTGACGGTTGCACAGATCTGCAACCAATTTTCGGTGAGCCCAGCCACCGCGCGCCGCGATCTGGATGCCTTGGCCGAGCAAGGTAAAATTCAGCGCGTGCATGGCGGCGCGATCCCGATCCGCCAGGCCCCGCCGGAACTGCCGGTGCTGCACCGGCTTAACGATCAATCCGAGGAAAAGCAGCGGATTGGCCGGGCGACCGCCGCACTGGTCGCTGATGGCGACACAATCTATCTGGGCAACGGCACCACTGTGCTGGAAGTCGCGCGAAATCTGCTGGCGCGCAAGAATCTGACGGTCATCACCAATTCGCTGATGGTGCTGAATGCAATGGCCGACTCGCCGGATGTGACGCTGATCAGCCTTGGCGGGCAGCTGCGCCGCAGCGAACTGTCGATGATCGGGCATATTACCGAGCAGGCGCTGGCCGAGCTGCGCGCCGATAAGGTCATCATCGGCGTGCACGCGGTGGATGCTAAACATGGCCTGACCAACCCGTATTTACCCGAAACGATGACCGACCGTGCGATTCTGAAGATTGGCCGCAAGGTGATTGTTGTCGCCGACCATACCAAATTCAGCCGGATCGCGACCGCAGTGCTCGCGCCTGTCAATGCGGTTGACCTAATCGTGACCGACAGCGGCATCGACCACGAGCTCGAAGCAGCATTGATTGATCAAGGGGCGCGCATTCTGAAGGCATAATACTAGTGGGTCGTTTGACATCCGAATGGCATGTTGTTAACTCGTAGTGCGTAGTGCGTAGTTGACGCGCTATAGCGCGTCAACTACGCACTACGCACTACGCACTACCGAATGACGACATATTTGCCAATACCTAATTCCGACAAACGATTCGACCTCGTTGTGGTTGGCGAGATCAATCCTGACTTAATTCTGCGCGGCGATGTAACGCCAGCCTTTGGCCAGGTCGAGCAGACTGTCGAGGACGCGACACTAACGATCGGCAGCTCATCGGCTATTTTTGCGTGCGGCGCGGCGCGGCTGGGCCTGCGAGTCGCCTTCGTCGGCAAAATTGGCGACGATGTCTTTGGCCGGTTCATGCAGCAGCAGCTGGCCGAGCGCGGGGTCGACGTTGCCGGCATTGTGGTGGACCCGACGATCCGAACCGGTTTGAGCGTCATTCTCTCGCGCGGCGTGGATCGGGCGATTCTGACATACTGCGGCTCGATTGCCGCGCTGCGCTATGCTGAAATCGACCTGCGCTTGCTCGACCAAGCGCGCCATCTGCACGTTGGCGCGTATTTCATGCTCGACGCACTGCGGCCGGATGCGCCCAAACTGTTTGCGGAGGCGCATCATCGCGGGCTGACAATTTCGCTCGACACGAACTACGATCCAACCGAGCGCTGGGACGGCGGCCTGCATGAAGTGCTCGGTTATGTCGACGTCTTTTTGCCAAACGAGACTGAGCTGTGCGCCATCGCCGTCGCCAAGGATGCCGACACGGCGCTGGAACGCTTGGCTCAGCGGGTGCCGACCATCGCGGTGAAGCGTGGTAGCAAAGGTGGCGCGGCCTGTCAAAATCGCCAGATAGTCTCTGCCAATGCGCTGCCGGTCGGCGTGGTCGATACGACCGGCGCTGGCGATACCTTCGACGCTGGCTTTATATATGGCTACCTGAACGGCTGGGATCTCGCGCGCGCGCTGCGGCTGGCCTGCGCCTGCGGCTCGCTCTCGACCCGCGCGGCCGGTGGCACCGCCGCCCAGCCGACACTGGCTGAAGCCGAAGGGGCGCTATGATTCTCTGTATCACTCCTAACCCTGCGCTCGATCGAACGCTGGTGGTGCCGCAGATCCGCGTTGGCGAGGTGTTGCGCGCCAGCCAGAGCATCGTCGCGGCCGGCGGAAAGGGCCTCAACGTCGCGCGGGTCGCCTCTGCATTGGGCGGCGCGGTCACCTGCGCCGGATTCCTCGGCGGCCATAGCGGGCGCACCGTCGCCGAGCTGGCTGAACGCGAGGGATTATCCAGCGCCTGGACCTGGATCGAGGGCGAGACCCGCACATGCGTGATTCTCGCTGAGGAAGCCGGGCGCGACGCGACCGTGATCAACGCGCCGGGGCCGACGGTGACACGGGACGACTGGCGGCGCATGCGTGCGCAAGTCATCCACGCGGCCAGTGCGGCGGCGATCGTATGTTTGAGCGGCAGCCTACCGCCCGGCGCCGATGCGCGCGACTACGCCAGCCTGCTGACGGCGCTCCGCCAGACCGATCGGCCGATCTGGGTCGACACCAGCGGCGCGGCGCTGGCGGCGGCGCTTACGGTTGAAGGGCTGGGCATCAAAATCAATGGCAATGAGGCCGGTGCGATCGTCGGCGCACAGGTCGAGCAGCCGCGCCAGGCGCTGCTTGCTGCGCGCGACTTACACCGGCGCACTGGCGGCCCGGTAGTGTTGACACTTGGCGGCGTGGGCGCAGTACTGGCCGACGCGACCGGCAGCTGGCACGCGCAGCCGCCAGTTTTGCGGGTCGTCAGCACGGCTGGCAGCGGCGATGCCTGTTTAGCCGGTCTGGTCGTCGCGCTGACGGAAGCTGCCGGGCCAGCGGAAGCACTGGGCCGAGCGGTCGCCGCCGGCGCAACCAACGCGCTGTCGATCGGCGGCGGGAAGATCGACCTGGACCAATATGACGAGATTTTGCGCCAGACAACGGTCAGCAGCATGTAGCATGAACACTCGAACAAAAGTACATTCCAACTAATGCGTAAAACGTAATGCGTAAATACCTCGTTACGCATTACGTTTTACGCATTATGCATGAGAGTACTCAAACAAAGGATATTACTATGACCTCACTTCTCGAACAAGAGATCGCCAGCCAGCCCGGCGTGATTGCCCAGCTCCTGGATCGCGAGACCGAGCGCGTGCGCGCAATCGCGGCGCAGCTGCCACCATTCGAATATGCCCAGATCGCCGCGCGCGGCACCTCGGATCATGCAGCGATCTACGCCACCTATATCTGGGCCGCGCTGACCGGGCACAGCGTCGCGCTGGCCACGCCATCACTGCATACGCTCTACCATAAGCCGCCGCGGCTCGCCAACGCCCTGGTGGTCGGCGTCTCGCAATCCGGTCAGTCGCCCGACATCGTGGCGGTGCTGGAAGAAGGGCGCCGCCAAGGCCGGCCAACACTGGCGATCACCAACGACGGCAACTCGCCGCTGGCCACCGCCGCCGACCATGTGATCGAGCTGCACGCCGGGCCAGAGCGTAGCATCGCCGCGACCAAGACCTATACCGCGCAGCTCACGGTGATGGCGTTGCTCGCCGCTGCTTGGAGCGGCGAGCCCGAGCGGCTCGCGGAGCTGGCACAATTGCCGCAGGCGCTGGCCAGCACACTGGCCGGGGCGATAGCACTCGAACCAATCGCCGAGCGCTACCGCGGCGCCGAGCATATTGTGGTGATTGGCCGCGGCTACAACTACGCGACGGCGCTGGAGCTGGCGCTCAAGCTCAAAGAGCTGACCTACATCATGACCAATGCATACTCGGCGGCAGATTTCCGCCACGGCCCAATCGCGACAATCACCGAAGGCATGCCGGTGGTGCTGGTGATGCCGGAAGGCGCGGTAATGCCGGATATGGTCGACCTGGCCAACGATCTAAAAACGCGCGGCGCCGAGTTGCTGATTGTCTCGAACTCGGCGACGGCCAACCCGCTAGCGAACGCGCTGCTGCCGTTCGCGAGCACGCTGCCCGAATGGCTAAGCCCGATCGCGGCGATCGTGCCGGGGCAGTTGCTAGCGCTGCATCTGGCGCTGGCGCGCGGTTCGAACCCCGACCGGCCGCGCGGGCTGCAGAAAGTCACGCTGACACGGTAGCAATTGCAAATTGTAGATTGTAAATTGCAAATTGGGATGAAAACTCAATTTGCAATTTACAATTTGCAATTAGAAAAAGAGAAGATTCATGCAGCTCGAAAGCTTTGATCAGCTTAACGACGCATACAAGCACGTGTATCTCTCGCCGCACCTGGACGATGCGCCGCTCTCGTGCGGCGGCGCGATCGCGGCGCACATCGCCGCTGGAGAACGTGTGCTGGTCGTCACGATCTGCACCGCAGCGCCGCCGCCGGCTGGGCCGTTCAGCGCGCTGGCCCAGGAGCTGCACGCCAACTGGGGTCTAGCGGCCGATCAGGCGATGGCCACGCGCCTGCGCGAAGAACGGCTGGCAATGGAGCGGCTCGGCGTCGATTATTTTTGGCTCGACCGGCTCGACGCGATCTACCGCTACTCCGAGGCGTATCATACGCGCGAATCGCTCTTCGGTACGCCCGCGCCCGACGACCCGCTATTCGCCGATCTGCGCACGTTCTTCGGAAAGCTGCACGAGCGCCTGCCGAGCGCCACCTGCCACGCGCCGCTGGGCATCGGCAGCCACGTCGATCATTTGATCACCTACAGCGCCATTCGCGACAGGCTGGGCGACGCGGCGCGCTTCTACGAAGATCTGCCATATGCCGTCGTGCCCGGCGCGACCGATCAGCGCCTCGCGCAGCTAACGGGCATCGTCAGCGCCACAACCATCCGGATCGATGATACGCTTGCCCAGAAGTTGCAGTCCATTCACGCGTACGCTAGCCAGTTGAAAGAGTTGTTTGGCGAGCCGGAGAGGATGGAGCAGGTGATGACCAATTATGCCGCCAGCATTCTTCCGCCCGGCGGCCGCTATGGCGAGCGGATCTGGCGGATCGACGCGGAGTAGAATGATTGGCGATAGCCATTGAAGTGATACGCTAAAATACATTGTCATGTTGAGCGAAGCGAAACATCTCAACGCGATCCGACGAGTATCGTTGAGATGTTTCGCTTCGCTCAACATGACGTGGATAACATTGAATAGTCAAGCAAATAATACTCAGCCCTCCAGCCGCCGCAGCAGCGCGTTCGCCACGTTTGCCAGCGGCGCCAGATCTGCGCTGCTGGCGAGTGCCGCAGCTTGCCCGAGCAACGCCAGTGTAGGCGCTGGGTCGCCAAAATCGCGCTCGATCCGGGCGATCTCGATCGCGGTGCGAATATATTCCGCCAGCATGCTGCGGCGGGCGCTGTACACCAGCGCGTGCATCAGCGTCGCCCGGGTGGCTGGCAGATCGCCCTGCACAGCAGCGATGCGCGCCAGCCCATGCAGCGCGGCTACATAGACGAAACCATACAGCAGCTGTGGCGCCGCCAGCACCTGCCTGAGCCGCGTGGCCGCGCGCACCCGATCACCATTCGTCAAATCGAGCAGCGCCAGCCCCACCTCAACACTGGCGCGATGCGATTGGAAGGCCGGCAGCCCGCGCAGCTGCGCCGCAATCTGCTCGAACTGCTCGCGCGCCGCGGCATACCGATCGTCGAGCAGTAGCAGGAATGTATGATGGATGTGCGGCCAGATCGAGGCCCAGGCGGCTTCGGGCGCCTGCTGGGCCGTATCGAGGCTCGTCCGCATCCAGCGCTCGCTGGCGGCGCTATCGCCACGCAGCGCATTCAGATGTGCAAGCTGCAATGCGCTTATCACCGCCACGGCCGCCTGGCTGGTTTCAATCGCAAGGTCATAGGCCCGCACCAGACATGGCTCGGCGTCGTGCAACCGCCCTTGTATCAGCGTCGTCCAGCCCACCTGGAATAACGGCAGCGCGGCCTCGTCGTTGCCAAGTAGCGCCGGCAGGTCCTCGGCCGGTGCGCCCGGCAGCGGCGGGGCCTGTATAAAGGCGATCGGCGAGCGGTGAGCGGCGATCGACGATTGAGCAAGCGCGAAGCTCCAATCTTCCGTTTCTAATCTGGGATCGGCTGGCCGTAAAATCGCCGCGGTGCGGCGCAGCAGGTCGTCGAGCGCGGCCGGCGCATTGGGCGGGCGGCGCGCGGGGTCGCTGCTGAGCGCAGCCGCGCCGGCCAGATCGCCCATCAGCGCGCGCAGCACCGCCAGCCGGCGTGGCGCCACTAGTGGCAGCGCCGCGGGTTGCTGCGCCGCCCAGCGGTCGTAGCGCGCGGCCGTGTCGAGAATGCCATCCCAATCGAGCAGCGTTTCGGTCATCAACAAGCGACCAACAAATGCGCGGCGCACTGCCTCGGCCGGCGCGCGATCGCCGAGTCGCTCGGCGGCGCGCAGCGCCGTATCATAGTGCCCCAGCGCCTCGCGGTAGCCAAACGCACGGCGCGCATGCTCGCCGGCGGCGATCGCAAATCGCAGTGTCTCGGCCTCCACGCCACGCCCGGCCTGCTCAAAATGAAATGCCAGCTCGGCGGCCCGTTCGCGTTTCTCGCCATGGAGCACGGCGATCGCCGCCGCGGCACGGCGATGCAGCAACCGGCGCTGCGGCGACGAGGACGCCGATACAATAATCGAGCGCACCAGTTCGTGGCCGAAGCCTAGCCGGCCATCCGCGCCCTCCACCAGGAATTGGCGCGCCAGCAGAGTCTGCGCGGCCTCTAGTCCCGGCGCGCCAGCCAGCTCCTCGATCAAATCTAGCGATGCCGGCCGGCCGATGACTGCGAGCTGTTCCAGCAGCGAGCGGGCCTCATTCGGCAATCGTTCCGTTCTCGCCAGCACCAGATCGCGTAGTGGCGGCGCGCTGGCTAGGTCGGGCAGCGGCGCGCCGGCTTCTAACGCTGGCAGCAGCGCTCCCAGCGATTGCGCGCCACTGCTTTCAAGCAGCGACTGCACGGCAACCGACAGAAACAACGGATTGCCGCCACTGCTGCCATGCAATCGCGGCGCCAGCTGCGACACACGGTCGAGCGGCGCTTGAGCCAGCACGGCCAGGAACTGAGTCACCTCGGCGGCGTCGAGCCGGCCCAGCACGAGCGGGCGCAGCGACATTTCACGGCCCAAGGTGCGCAGCAATTGGTGCAACGCCGCGTTTTCAACCAACTCTTCGGAGCGATAGGCCAGCACTAGCAGCATCGCGTAGCGCGGCGCATGCCGCGACAGCCGGCCCAATGCCGCCAGCGTCGCGTCATCGGCCCACTGAGCGTCGTCGCACCAGATGATCAGCGGGTGCTCGCGCGACAGCGCCAGCGCAACGTCGACAATCCCATCGAGCAAATAGTTGCGCCCTTCGCCTGGCGGCGGGCTTGGCAGCCGCGGCAGGTCGGGTAGCCGCTCGCGCAGCACCGGCAATAGATCGGCCACCTGCGCCAGCGCAACTGACGGCAGCCGTTGCAGGGTCTCGAGTGGCACCGCGCGCAGCACCGGCCGTAACGCCTCGCTCAGCGGCGCGAACGGCAAGCCTCGCTCTAGCAGCGTGCAGCGCAGCGCGATCGTAAAGGCATCGCGCGAAGCACCGCGTAGCGCCTCGGCGATCAGCCGGGTTTTGCCGATACCCGCCTCGCCCACCACCGCGACGACCCCGCCGCGCTGCTGGTCGAGCGCGATCATCCAATCGCGCAACGCCGCTAATTCTTTCGCTCGCCCAACAAACGGCGACCAGGAGACCGGGAGATTGGGAGAAAGAGAACTTGGCGCCTCTCCGGGTCTCTTTGTCTGCTTGTCTTCTTTTCTGATTGCCTCGCGACTCTCCTCGCCGCGTAAGATCGCGGAATGCAGCGCGCGGGTCTGCGCCGAAGGCGACGCACCAAGCTCTTCGTTGAGCAGGTGCCGGCAGCGCTCGTAGGTCTGCAGTGCACTCGCGACATCGCCGGCGCGTGCCTGGGCGCGCATGAGCGTCCGATAAAGCGGCTCGCGCAGCTGGTCTTGATCCAGCCCGCGCCGGGCCAGGGCAATTGCAGCCTCGTGCAGGCCGCCCTCCAGCCGCAGCTCGGCCAGGTCGTGCAATAGGACGATGAAGCGCTCGTGCAACAGTTCACGCAGCCGATCGGCCCAGGGCGTATCTGGCTCGTCGGCCAGATAATCGCCTTGATACAGCGCGAGCGCCTGTTCCAACTGGGCGATGGTATCAGGGTCGGCGCGGGTCTCACGTTCGGCGGTTAGCGCCAGAAAAGCATCGGCATCGACCCAAGCGCCGCTCGCCATATTCCAGGCATAACCGCCTTGGCGAGTCAGAATATAGTGCGACGACGCGCGCTCGGCACGCTCGGGCTCGAGCGTGTGTCGTAGCCCACTCACCGCGCTGCGCAGCGTCGTCGCCGCGCTGATCGGATCCGCGTCGGGCCAGAGCCACTCGATCAATCGCTCGGCCGGCACGCGCGCGCCGCGCATGGTCAGCAAAATAGCCAGCAGCCGCCGCTCTTGGCGCGAGCGCCAGATGTTCGCGGGCAACACCACGCCTTTATGCGATACTGTCAGCGGCCCCAACAACGAAATGCGCAAGTCGTCGGACATACGGCCCATCCCAGCATTCACCAAACAACCGCTTCATCTCATGATGCACTGCATCATGAGTATACCATTTCTTACGATTCAATGGTATGCTGTTGCGCTTCCGATTGATGCGGTCTCCAAGCCGCAAGATACCATAACGATGGCACGGCAATTGCGATGCCAAAGGTGTGCGGCAGGCGTATAGGACCCTTGTTTTTAAGGAAGTAGTGATAAACATCACAGTAATAACACTTGTGTAATCTACCGATCACAGCTTCTTCATGTTCGCCTGATAGGCTTATCGGTGAATAGAACAGCACCTGATCGTTATGTGCACTTGAGGCTTCACATGACCAGACTCGCTCTTGCGCTGATCGCAATTCTGGTGTTGGCGCTGAGCGCCGGGCTTACGCATACGCAGCTACCGCCGCCAAGTTCGCCGGCCGCAAGCTCGGTGCAGGCGCTTGAACCGCACCAGGTATTCTCGGCCGAATTCGACTTTGCCCCGACGGGCCAGTTGCGCCGAACGCCGGCGCTCCACACGGGCGAAGATGCGCCCGAGCCAGCCTTGATTGCTTATCTTGTGCTGGTGCTGATCGGTAGTGTGGTCGCAATCGGCATCGTGCGCCGCAGCGAGCGGGGCCGAGGTTAGTCTCTGCGGAAGGCCGTCGCCAGAGCAATCAGCTCGCGCGCGTCGGCGTTTACAAGCGCCGGGTGCAGTTCGGCTTGCTGTAAGATCTGCACGATCTGCTCGTCCGAAAACTGGCTGGCCTTCATGGTGGTCCTCCTTCTAGGAGGACTCTAACACATCAGCTGGACCAGTTTTTGGGGTCAGGACACGGTTTTATGTGAGGTTGCCTCCAGGCTAAACCTCATAGTAGCCAATTCTGCCACGTTGTTAGCCAGCGCGATTCTATATCTTTACCATCCATTTTTGCCATAAGCTTTCCAGCTTCTTCGAAAGATAGATGATTACCGAGAACAGGCGCGTAGTAGTTCTTTCCAGAATAATCTAAGATTGTCTCATTTGAAACCATATTCTCTATGATCTCAGGAAAAAACAAGCTTGTATGCCTTCCTCCATCTAATATGGTTATTTCAGAACCTATTGAACGAAAAGCTACGCCATGCATTCCGATAAATTTCATTGTATCCGCTGCACAGAACAGAGCACTGCCACCAAAAGGCATAAATAAATGTTTATGCCTGCCACCAACAATGACACCTTCATGGATGATAGTACTTGGATCTTTGATGATAGTATCCACAATAACCGACCTTTGTATATCGGCATCCTCTGGTATACTACTTCGAATTATGATATTGCCTTTTTGATCTCGAACGTTAGCTATCCCAAAAAGCTCTCTTGATACTCGACCTTCTACGAAGTCAGTTGTTAGTAGATCGAGGCTTTTACGAAGCGAAAGGTGCAACCCATAATCAGTCCATAGAATATCACCGAAATCCAGCACTCTCACAGTAAAAGAACGCCCTGTTTTAGCTTCAAGCGCCGCACGTACCTTGCTTATCTTTATGTAGAAATCAGGATATCTTGCTTCTAGATCCCTAATTCCAGTTTTGCCACAACGATCCTCGTAGGAAAGCTCTGCTTCCCATTCAGATTTGTCTCGGCAGAACAGCGCAATCCATACATATGGATCCCAGTCCACCCACTTGCGAGGATCAGCGACATCATCTTGTAGAACATGTGCAGCGATCTCTAAGAAATCATAACTCAGAGCCAAACTGCCGAGATTCACTCCAAAATCGTAACTTCCCTCGCCAAGTTCGGATATTCTTTGCTTTAATGAATTGATATCTTGTCTTGAATATTGGAAACGCATTAGTCCAGTTCTTGTATCAGTTAACACCCAATCCTTCTCGCGCGCCAAGTCTGGTGTAACGTCTGTTTTGAATACAGAACGGATTGCATCCACACCGAAATATTCATTCTTCTTCGCATTCCACTTCAAACCGGGAATGATAGCCTCATCTCCCCATTTTACGACGTACCCTTGAAAACCACTTTGTTCCAAGTGGTTTGTCAAGATATTGTTGTATAGATTCGATAAATCAGCCATACGAAGATAAGTTTTGGAATACGCCCCCCACATAGGAGTGGGGAAAGCAGGTTTTCTATTGCCAAGAGCTTGGGTGAAAGGGCTTAATCGCTTCCCTTCACCAAACACCATGCTCATTAGAGAGATAGAAGGGAAATTTCCACCATCTTTCAAGATAGCTTGCTTTGTAAGATTCCATGCATTGATCGTTCCTAAGAAGTTACCTTTCCGCGTGATCTCAGATATAGAGATAGTCGACGTCGTTCCATCTCTTCTAAATACATCACGCGATGTTTTGTTAAAATGCTCTTGCCAGTACATTCTGTCTGTCTCGGTCCCAGAAACAACTGTAACAAGATCAAGCCCATTATTCTGCTGGACAATCCTCAATGAGGAAAATATGTTCTCATTCCACATATTAGTCATAAGTTGCGCTATCCTTCTATACTACACAGAGGTTATTCTCATAAATGGGCACTGAAGAGCTCGGAACACAAGCCAATGCCGGCCACATTGCTCGCGTGGTATTCTGAAATCTGACATGGACCTTCGCTCCTCTTGTAAATTAGGCGGGTGCTAAATCGACGATACACTTGTGAAGAACTGTACCCTCTATACTACAACTCTGAACGAGGATTATGCCAGTTTCCATGATTATTTTGCCTCTGCCTAAAATGTGGCCAGCGCTCCGACAAACTTATCACATTTAGGCCGAGAGCCTTGTATGTTTCAAGAACGGAGCCCTATCGAGTATATCAGATCTAAAATTACTCGGCAATGAATAAAGGTTTTCAACATTGTAATGTTGGAGCGACTCCGGAAGGCGACCTCATGCGGAGTCATGCGGCCGGGCGTCAACGCAATGAGCGCATCAATGAGCACCACGGTCACGGCGGCAGAAGTGCCAGTTGATGCGCCGGCGGGAACCTGCGCGTGGATCGTTATTTCAAGCGCATACTCTTCCGGCGGCATAACCTCGTCGACCGCCGCTTCCAAGAGCGGGTGGCGCTCGTAACCAGAATTCCCAGGCTCGATGGCGAATCGCTCGCCATAGTTTTCCGCAAGGTGGAGCAGCTTCTACTTGCGCTTCGAGCGGCTTTGGCGGCGTTTTGCGGGCGCCGCATCCGGCGATTCTGGTGTGGCCGGTTGCGCACGCCGCGAGCTGCGCGGCTTCTTTTGCGGCGCCGGCATGCCATTGGACTCGCTGGCCTTATGGCCACCGCTAGGTGGTGCTGCTGGGGCGCCATCTTCGCCAATCGCTACTTCGGCCGGCGCGCTCGCCTCGGCCGGAGTGGTAACGTCGCTGGCTTGCTGTGGCGCTGTATTCTCGGCCGGCCGATCGGGCGGTGCTTCCACGGCCGGTTCGCTGCTGGTCTGATCATCGGCCGCAGGCGCTGGTACATCGGCCGGCGGCGCAAGATTGGCTGGCGCCTGCTCGGCGCTTGCCGCCGGATCGACCGGATCGAGCTCAGCCGAGGCCATGACTTCTTCAAATGTATCTTGATCGCTTAGATGACCGTTTACCGCAGCTTCGGCATCCGCCGTCGGCAGATGCTCGGGCGGCTGCTCTGATGGCTCGGACGGCTCCGCGGCATGTGTGGCCTGGGGCTCGGCCTTCACCGCCACGGCCCAATCGATCACAAGCTCCACATGGCCGCACGATGCGCAAGCCCACATGCGCGGCGCGAGCACCTGGTCGGGCACGCCTTCGCCTTCGTCGGTCGGCAGCATGCCCAGCTGGTGCTGCAATTTGCCGGGGCTCATCTCAGCGTCGCAACGCAGGCAGATACGCGGCCCGCCGGGGGATGGCGGCGCGCGCCGCCCGATCGCCGCGTCGGACAGCTGAGCGGCGGCCAGATCGAACGCCTCATCCATCGGCAGCGGCCGCGGGGTCGGCATCGCGACGATTCGATCGGCGGCGCGCTTATAGACATTCAGTGTCTCACGGGCGGCGCGCAGCCACGAGAATCGCTGCGCCCGCGCCCGGCCTACGCGACCGAGCTCGGCACGGCGCTCCCGATCATCCCAGAGCGCCTCAATCTCGTCGGCCCACGCCTGGGCGTCGAGCGGTGGCACATAGATCGCCGCATCGCCGCCGATCTCGGGCAGACTGGATGTCGCGGCCGCCAGGCAGGCCGCGCCACATGCCATCGCCTCAAGCAGCGGCAGTCCGAAGCCCTCGTACAGCGAGGGATTGATATACATACGGCAGGCATTATAGAGCCAGCGCAGATCATACTGCCCAACCCCGCCGGCAAACAGCACATGCTCGCCCAGCTTGAGGTCGCGCACGGCGCTGAAGATCACTTCATCGCGCCAGCCGTGCCGCCCAACTACCACCAGGCGATAGCCTGCCTCCGGCTTGCGGTCGAGACAGATTCGCAGCGCCTGCAGCAGCGTCGGCAGGTTCTTGCGCGGCTCGAGCGTGCTAACGAATAGCATAAACGTATCGGCCTCGACCGGCGTGCCGTTCAGCACCCGCGCCTCGCCCACACGCAGATCGAGCTGCGTATACAGCGGCGCGGCCGCCTCGTAGATCACGTCGATCTGCTCGATCGGAATATCGAGAAACTGCGCAATGTCCTGGCGCGTCGCCTCGGACACGGCAATGATTGCGTCGGCACGCTGGGCATTCGTTTTGACCTGACCATAAAAAGCGCTCGCCGCTTCGTCTAAGATCTCGGGGTAGTGCATAAATGCCAGATCGTGGATCGTCACAACCGCGGGGCAAGGGCGATGCACCGGCGCGATAAAATCGGGGCAGTGCAGCACGCTCGGGCGCGCCAGTAGCACCTCCAATGGCAGCGTCCATTGCTCGAAGCGATGGTGCGGCGGCGTCAGCGCCGTGCGCCGAATAACATTCGGCGCGATCGCCAACGGCCGTAGCTGATCGCGGTGCTGCAGGGAGACGAACTCATCATCTTGCGACACCTCGGCCAGCGCAGCTAAGAGCTGCCGAGTATATTGTGATATTCCGCCCTGCCGATAGGCATTTAGGCGGGCATCGATCGCGATACGCATGGCGTCCTAGATAGACTAACCCACGGCGGCAACCTTGGTACTATCCGCCAGAAGTCGAAGTTCCTTGAGTTCCCACGTTTCCCCGATTCTTCGATTGGAACGAGCGGAACTTGGAACGCGTTTACAATTGCTTGTCTTCTCTATACAACCATCAGGTCATGCGTAAATCGCCGCACAACACTGCAACCTCAGGCGTAACGACATGCCACTCGTGGGGCAGCGAATTACTACTGATATGAACGACATCTGATCCGTTGTTATCGTACCATAGAACCATGATTTAGCACTTGATCATTCCAGGTTTCGCCAGCATCAAACTACTGAAGGTCGTAATCTTCTTCGGCAATCTCGATTACTTGGCCATCATACGCCAGGCGGATCTGCTCCGGCAAGGTCGCGTTGACCGCGCCGTGGTCGAGATCATGGGTCATATGCACAAGCAGCGCGCGCCGCGGCTGCAATTTTCTTATCAACGCGCACGCCTCGTCGACTGTAAAATGGGTTGGATGGGCCATCAAGCGCAACGCGTTCAACACTAAGACATCGAGCCCGCGTAATAGTTCGAGCGACTCGGCAGGAATGAAACTGGCGTCGGTCACATAGCCCAGCCGGCCGATCCGAAAACCGGTAATCGTCCAGGTGCCATGCTGAACATCAAACGGCGTCGCCTGGATACTATTAATGCGGAACGGCGATTGGTTTTGGATCTCAATCAGATCGAGCGCCGGCCGGGTCGAGCCTTCAGATCCATTCACAAATGCATAGTTGAAACGCTCGCGGATCATCCCCAGCGTCATGGGTGAGCCATACAACGGAATCGCCGATCGTTGGGCGAAATTTAAGGGTCGCAGGTCATCCAGCCCCGCAATGTGATCGGCATGCGCATGGGTCAGCAACACGGCGTCGACCCGCTTCAGCCCAACCGCTAGCGCCTGCTGGCGCAGATCGGGGCCAGCATCAAAGAGCAGGTTCATCCCGGCGACTTCCAGCAGCGCCGAGGTCCGCAAGCGCTTGTTGTGCGGGTCGGGCGACCGGCAGACCATGCACTGACAGCCAATCACCGGAACGCCCATTGATGTGCCGGTTCCAAGAAACGTCAACCGCATTGTCTCATCGCGATCATAGCTGCTCGCCCCTGGCGCTCAGCCGGCTGAAACGAACCCGGCCTGGCGCGCCAGCGCCCGCTTTCAGCCGCCGTACGCCGGCACGTACACATCTCTGAGATCGGTATGTCGTTCTACCGATTGGCATTATAGCACAGCGGGGTCGATCGCGCGGTTCGGTTTGCAGGCCCCAATCAGCTATGCTATAATCGCACGTCGAAGTGAATAGCATGCTCATCATGAGGGGCGGAGGGACTGGCCCGACGAAGCCCGGCAACCCCCGACGCGATTGTAGATTGAGCCGATCTTCTAATCTAAAATCTGCAATCTGAAATTTGCAATTCGGAAGGGTGCCAATTCCTGCAGGTGCTGCCAATTGAGGCAGATCTGAGAGATGAGAGGTAACAGTGGGGGCCTCTCGCGGTGCGGGCGGCTTTTTTTATGAGTACAGCCGATACATTACAGCACATTTACTGGGATGACGACGCGTTGTGCCTGCTCGATCAGCGGCTGCTGCCAGCGCAAACAGTCTTCATCCGCTGCGCTACGGCCGAGGATGTTGCCCAAGCGATCCGCACGATGGTGGTGCGCGGCGCGCCGGCAATCGGCTGCAGCGCGGCCTATGGCATGGCGTTAGTCGCTCAGCGCGGCGATGCGACCACCAGCGCCGCGCTGATCGAACAGCTCGCCGCCGCAAAGAGGCTGCTGGATGACAGCCGGCCGACGGCGGTCAATCTGGCCTGGGCCACCAGCCGGATGCTCGAAACCGCTCGCGCGCACGCCGCCGAGGATCTGGCGGCCTTGCGGCGCATCCTGCTCGAGGAGGCCCACGCGATCTTGGCTGAGGATCTGGCGATGTGCCACGCAATTGGCCGCCACGGCGAGGCGCTGATCCCTATGCGCGGCCACGTGCTGACCCATTGCAACGCTGGCGGCCTGGCGACCGCCGGGCTCGGCACCGCGCTCGCGCCTATCCGCATCGCCCACGATCACGGGCGCGCGATCCATGTGTTCGTCGACGAAACCCGGCCATTTTTACAGGGCGCCCGGCTGACAGCCTGGGAACTGCAGCGCGCCGGCGTGCCGCTGACGCTGATCACCGACAATATGGCCGGCTACTTCATGCGGCGCGGCGAGGTCGACTGCGTGATCGTCGGCGCCGATCGGGTGGTCGCCAATGGCGACATCGCCAATAAGATCGGCACCTATAGCCTGGCGGTGCTGGCGCAGGCCCATCATATCCCTTTCTACGTCGCCGCACCCTCATCGACGATCGATCTTACGCTGCCGAATGGCGATGCGATACCAATCGAGCAGCGCGACTCGAATGAGGTGATCATGATTGGCGGGCAGCACATTGCCCCCAGTGGCGTTAGCGCTGCTCATCCGGCCTTCGACATGACACCGCACGAACTGATCACCGCGATCATCACCGAGCGCGGCGTCGTTTATCCCCCTTATGGGGACAACCTGAGAAAGATATTGGAATTGTAAATTGCAAATTGTAAATTTCTTATGAGCATACCAATCCGCAATTTGCAATTTACAATTTACAATCACGTATATGTCGTTGCCATTCGCACCAGCATGCCTTCCATTACTGCTCGGCGGTTTGCCTCATCGCAACGCGGCACAGGCGCTAGAGATATCGCGGCGCTATGCCGGCCAGCTCCTCGCGTGGCCGCAGCTGCCACAGCGGAGCTTTCGCGAGCAGAGCTTTGTGCAAAGCGCGATCGGCTTTCCAGGGCTGGTGATCGATGCGACACACTCGCGCGTCTATGTCGATCGCGGGCGCGCCGAGCGCGAGATGGATCGGCTCGCGCTGGCGTATCTGCAAGACCGTAGCACCTACGCCGCGCTGGCATCCGACGACGCACCGGGCCTCGACGAGCTGATGCGCCAGCGCGATAGCATGCGCGGCGTATTGGCGTTGAAGGGCCAGCTCCTCGGGCCGATCAGCCTGGCGGCACAGCTGACCGACGAACACGACCAGCCGCTGATCTATGACGATATGCTGTTCGATGCGCTGGTTCAGCATTTGCGGCTGCGCGCTGAGTGGCAAGAAACACAATTACTCGAGCTGAGCGACTCGACGATTATCTGCATCGACGAACCTTTCTTAGACACGGTTGGGCTGCCGTTCGTCCCGCTCGACTGGGACCGGGCGCGCGAGCAGATCAACCAGACGCTGGAAGGCGTGCGCGGCTACAAAGGCGTATTCGCCGGCGGCGCGGTCAACTGGACTCAGGTGCTCCAGACATCGGTCGATCTCGTGATCGCAGATATCTACAACCACAGTGCGGCGCTGGTCGCCGCCGCGCCGGCGTTGACGACCTTTCTGGAGCATGAGGGGATCGTTGGACTCAGCATCATGCCAGTCGATGAAGATCTGCTGGATGGGCTCAGCGCCGATGATCTGGCTGGGATGATTGCCAGCTTTGCGGAACAGCTCGAGCCGGCCGGTATCGCGCCGGATCGGCTGCTACGCCAGGCAGTCATCTCGACAACCAATACGCTAAGTCGCCTCTCGCTTGCGGCCGCCGAGCGCACACTTCAGCTGCTGGCCGAGGTATCGAAGCTGCTACGCGAGCAATATGCATTGGTATGAGATTGTAAATTGTAAATTGCATATTGAATATTGTAAGTTCAGTGATCTATCTACAGACTACACTTAATCGAGAACATCTCACAATTTACAATTTACAATTTGCAATCTAAGGAGTATCACGTGCGTATCGTCGTCACCGGCTCACTCGCCTACGACTACATCATGAACTTTCCCGGCTACTTCAAAGATCATATTCTGCCGGATAAAGTGCATATGCTCACCGTGAGCTTCCTGGTGGACTCTATGCGCCGGATGCGCGGTGGTGTCGCAGGCAATATCGCCTACACACTGGCGCTATTGGGCGAGCGGCCGCTCGTAGTTGCGACCGCCGGGCAGGACTTCGGCGAGTACCGCGCCTGGATGGAGCAGCAGGGCATCGACCCTTCGGGCATTAAGCTGATCGACGACGAATTCACCGCATCGTGCTTTATCAATACCGACCGATCGAATAATCAGATCGTGGCCTTCTACACTGGCGCCATGGCCCGATCGCGCGAGCTCTCGCTGCTCGGCCTGGGTCTAGGTGCGCATGATCTTGTGGTCATCTCGCCGACCGACCCGGACGCGATGGCGCGCTACGCCGACGAGTGCCGGAGCCACGGCATTCCATTCTTGTTCGACCCTGGCAAACAAACACCACGGCTCGACAGCGAGCAGATTCTGGCTGGGCTGACTGGCGCAAGTGTGCTGGTCGGCAACGACTACGAGTTCGCAATGATGGCCCAGAAGACCGGCAAAAGCGAGGCCGAGTTGCTTGCCACCACTCCACTGACCGTGACGACGCGCGGCGAGCAGGGCTCGACGATCTACGATAACGTCAAGGGCCAGCAACTGCAGATCCCGGTTGCGCCGATCAGCGCAGTGGTCGATCCGACCGGTGCGGGCGATGCATACTTGGGCGGGTTGGTATTCGGCCTGGCGCGTGGACTGCCGCTCGACGTTACCGGGCGGGTCGCTGCGCTGTCTGCATCCTATGCGATCGAGCAGCGCGGCAGCCAGGAGCACACCTACACGCCAGCTGAGTTCGCCGAGCGCTACGCAAGCGCCTTCAGGCCAAGCGCAGAGATCGAGGCGCTGATCGAGGGCGTAACAAGATGACAGATGACGCCCAGAGGACACTCGGTGACGCGGTGATCGCAGATGCATTGTCATCTTGTCATTTTGTCATCTTGTCAGTGGAGGTTAATCGATGAATGAACGCGTCTGTTCTGCCTGCGGCGGCGCCGTCAAGAAAGTCGTGCTGATCGAGGATCACGGCCCAACCGGCGGCGAACAGCCCGCGGCGATTGCGCCCGGCCAAGCCCACCGTTCGCTTGATGTCGTCTACAATGAGCACTACCCAACCGACGCGACCGCCTGCACGGTATGCGGGCATATCGACCTGTGGGTTGACCCGGAGTGGGTCGACAGCCTCAAGTAAGAAGACAGAATTCAGGAGTCAGAATCATCGCTGGGATATCGACGAATACAGCATAATCGATGCTTATTCTGCATTCTAACTCCTGACCCCTATCAATAGCACAACAGCAAAGGAGAATGAGCAATCAATGGCTAACAACTACGACATCAAAGACATCAACTTGGCCGAGCAGGGCCGCAAGCGAATCGACTGGGCCGAGAAAGAGATGCCGGTGCTGCGACTGCTACGCGAACGCTTCGCACAAGAGCGCCCACTCTCCGGTCTGCGACTCTCTGCCTGTCTGCATGTGACCGCCGAGACCGCCAACCTGGCCCGCACGCTCGCCGCTGGCGGCGCCGATGTAGTGCTGTGCGCCTCGAACCCGCTCTCGACCCAGGACGACGTGGCCGCCGCGTTAGTGGCCTACGAAGAGATCCCAGTGTACGCGATCAAGGGCGAGGACAACCAGACCTACTACTCGCACTTGGGAGCGGCGCTCGACCACAACCCACACATCACGATGGACGACGGCGCCGACCTGGTATCGGCCATCCTGAAGCAGCGCCCCGAGCTGCTCGCGACGCTGATCGGCTCGACTGAGGAAACTACCACCGGCGTCATCCGCCTGAAAGCAATGGCAAATGATGGCGTATTGAAGTTCCCGGTGATCGCCGTGAACGACAGCGACACCAAGCATATGTTCGATAACCGCTACGGCACCGGCCAGAGCACGATCGACGGCATCATCCGCGCGACGAATGTGCTGTTGGCCGGCAAAACCTTCGTAGTCGGCGGCTACGGCTGGTGCTCGCGCGGCATCGCCGACCGGGCGCACGGCCTGGGCGCAAATGTGATCGTCACCGAGATCGACCCGATCAAGGCGCTGGAGGCCGCGATGGATGGCTTCCGCGTGATGCCCATGGTCGATGCCGCGCCGCTGGCCGATTTCATCTGCACCGCCACCGGCGACATCAATGTGCTGGACGGCCCTCACTTTGAGGTGATGAAGGACGGCGCGATTGTGGCGAACAGCGGCCACTTCAATGTCGAGATCAATATCCCGGCGCTTGAAAAGCTCGCGGCCGAGAAGCGCCAACCACGCCCGTTTGTCGAACAGTACCTGCTCAAAGATGGGCGGGTGATCAATCTGCTCGGTGAGGGCCGCCTGATCAACCTGGCCAGCGCAGAAGGCCATCCAAGCGCGGTGATGGATATGTCGTTCGCTAACCAGGCGCTGGCCTCCGAGTTCTTGCAGAAGAATAAGGGCAAGCTCGCCAACGGTGTGCATGCGCTGCCGAAAGAGGTCGATCGCGAGATTGCCTCGCTCAAGCTTGCAGCCATGGGCATCCGCATCGACACGCTGACACCGGAGCAGGATAAGTACTTGAACTCATGGGAAGAAGGCACGTAGGAATTGTAAATTGTACATTGTAAATTGTTGATTGGCCTTTGTTCAATGTACAATGTACAATTTGCAATCCGAGGGGGGAGCACACGATGGCGGTCTACGACCCGAACCAGCAGCCGACCTGGAATCCGCCGGTGGATCTGCCGAGCCCTACATCAACGCCAGGCGAGACACAGCCAACTACCGCTGGCGATCGCTGGGCAATCGCCGCGCTCGCTATCGCCGCAACGACGCTGATCAGCTGCATTCCGCTTGTCAACTGTCTCGCACCGTTGGTGCCGCTTGTCGTAGGCATTATCACGCTGACCAAAGCGAGAACTGCCATCGACCCAAGTAAAGCGCGCCTGTATGGCTGGCTCGCTACCGGGCTCGGCATCCTGATTCTGCTCGCGGTGATCGGGCTGATCGCGCTCTACGGCACGATCTTCGCCACGCTGATGAACGATCCGCGCTTTCGGAATCAGCTACGCTAAGCAATTGCAGATTGTTCCTAGCTCGTTCGGAAGCACCAATATGTCAACACCTTTTCGGATGTTCTTCATTTTTTCGCTCTACGAGCGAAAAAATGAAGAACATACATAAAGATAAAGTACCGCGGTTCCGGTTCCTGAGCTTGTCGAAGGGGAGCTTGCCGAAGCCACGCCCTGAGTGTGTCGAAGCGGGCTGCCGAAGGCTATCATGGCCACTACGTAAGTCGAAATGCAACATAGATAAGGGCGGTATACGAACCGCCCCAACCAAAACCAGGAGTTTCCCGAATGCCAACCTCATTTATGCAATCGCCACAGCTTTTCTTCACCTCGGAATCGGTGACGGAAGGGCACCCCGATAAGCTGTGCGATCAGGTTTCGGATGCGATTCTAGACGCGTTTCTGGCGCAAGATCCGCGCTCGCGCGTAGCATGCGAGACCGGCTCGACCACCGGGCTGGTGGTGGTGATGGGCGAAGTCACCACCGAAGCCTATGTCGAGATTCAGGAAATTGTACGCAAGACCATCCGCGAGATCGGCTACACTGGCATCGGCAGCGGCTTCGACGCCGACACCTGCGGTGTGATTGTCGCGCTGCATGGCCAATCGCCCGATATCGCGATGGGCGTAGACCGGGCGCTCGAAGCCAAGAGCGGCGAAATGACCGAGGCCGAGATCGAGGCGATCGGCGCTGGCGACCAGGGCATGATGTTCGGCTTCGCCTGCAACGAGACGCCCGAGCTGATGCCTTTGACAATTAACCTGGCGCATAGACTCACCCGCGAGCTGGCGGTGGCGCGCAAGACCGGCGCCATCGCTTACCTCGGGCCAGACGGCAAGAGCCAGGTGACGGTCGAATACGCCCACGGCCAGCCAGTACGCGTCGATACACTGCTGATCAGCACGCAGCACGCCGCCGACATCAGCCAAGAGCAGATCCGTGAGGATATCATCGAAGACATCTTTCACAAGGTCGTGCCGGCTGAGCTGATCGACTCGAAGACCAAGTACTTCGTGAACCCGACCGGCCGCTTCGTCACTGGCGGGCCACACGGCGACGCGGGCCTGACCGGCCGCAAGATCATCGTCGACACGTATGGCGGCGTCGCGCGCCATGGCGGCGGCGCGTTCTCGGGCAAGGATCCAACGAAGGTCGACCGCAGCGCGGCCTATGCCGCGCGCTGGGTGGCCAAGAACGTCGTGGCCGCCGGCCTGGCCGACCGCTTCGAGCTGCAGTTGGCCTATGCGATCGGCGTGGCCCGCCCGCTCTCTGTCAGCTGCGAGAGCTTCGGCACCAACAAGGTCGCCGAGGAAATGATCATCAAGCTGGTGAACGAACACTTCGACCTGCGGCCCGGCGCGATCATCCGCGACCTGGGTCTGCGTCGGCCGATCTACCGCCAGACTGCTGCCTACGGCCACTTTGGCCGCACCGACGTCGAGCTGCCGTGGGAGCGCACCGACCGCGCCGATGCGCTGCGCCGGGCGGCGGGGCTGTAGTGTAGTAGAGGGGATTGGCAGGTATTCAAGTATCTTAAGCCCATAGTGCATAGTGCGTAGTGCGTAACAGGTGTGATGCACTGCGTACTACGTACAAATGAATAATTTATGCTCGTTGAGGAGCGTTGCAGCGGCTCACAACGGGCATAAAAGGTTGTTCCTGCGATGCACGAACCGACCGATGCTCGCCAATATCAGTACCGTCGCCGCTATCTGGCGCCGTTTATTGGCGTAAGCGTGGTGTTGGTTCTGCTGCTTGCGGCCTGTCCGTTGAGCGTCGTCGCCGTTCAGCAACGTGTGATCTCGCCGCCGGCCTTCGCGTTCAATGTGGGCGAAGTGGAATTCGCCGCGCCCTGCCCGACGCGTAGATTTATCTGCCCTCCGCCCCTGCCGTGGTACGCGATCTGGCGCGGCGACCCAGAACCCGATGGTTCAATGACATATCGCCAGATCTTCTTTATCTACCTCAGGCCAAACAGGCGCCGCTAACACGTAGATGAGCCACAGAGGTCACCGAGATCACAGAGGATAGAGGATAGAGAGTATTATCTTGCAACAGCCGCTATCTTCAGATTCTCTATCCTCTATCGTTCTGCCCGTCGCTATGGCTCACGCACCTATTTCACGCGCCGGCGAATCACTGTCTACCGTACCACGGAGGCCATGCAAAAACTGCACCAGCAATGACTCAAAATGTTCGAGTTCATAGTCGCTGAAGCCCGAGAGAATATGCTCCATATCGCCGCGCCGCGCAGCTAACACTTCTTCGACGCGCGCCCGCCCTTCGGATGTCAGCGTCACCTCGATCACGCGCCGATCCCCAGCGCTCCGCACCCGCTCGACCAAGCCATCGTCGATCAATCGATCAACAATGCCGGTCAGCGTCCCACCCGATTGCTGCGTAACATCGGCGAGCCTACCCATGCGGCACGATCCGCTATCGTGGATCGCGAGCAGTGTCATCATCTGCGGCATCGTCAACCCGATCTCCGGGCGAGTTAATGTCTGAATCGCATGCTTCTGCCCATGCCACGTTAGCTCACGAAAGATGCGATCGATCTTGTCGACACGCGCGATCTGCGCCGCTCGTTCAGACATGGGAGCCTCCACATATTGAAATGAATAGTTTCTGTGTCTACATATCCTAGCGCAGAAATAGTGCGATGTCAATGTATTGTGATACTTTCCCTCCGCTTCGGCGGTTTATTACTCCGTCAGGACTCAGCCAGTAGACCTGACTATTGAACCACCACGGATTAAAAACCTTCGCTACGAAGAAAAAAAACCGTGTTTTGCCAGTGACTATGAAAATCTCGCCGTAAGGAATTGGCCGCAGACTTGACGGCCAACTGAGTGCTGTAAATATTTACGCACCGTAGCACTATCAGAAATGCCGGTGTTGACATGTATGCTAAAATACGCGCAAGCGCTACCCGAAGGTGTCAGGAGAAGTGACCCACGGTTGCGAAGGCACGTTCAATGATCCGAGGTTCAACACTATGGATTGCTCTGCGGCCCGTCACCTCTTCGATCAAGGCGTAACGCCCGGCTCTACCGCTCCCACGCGCGCTGCGTTGGGATTCCATCTCGCCGGCTGCGCAAAATGCCGGGCTTACCGGGCGACGATGGAACAAAATCTGCTCGCAGAGCTGCTGTTCCAAGCCGATCGCCCTGTGCCTACGCCGGCGCAGCCAAAATTTACGCCGCCGCCAATCGCGCCAGCGCCACCAGATCGCTCACGTCGACATTGGCGCGCCCTGCTTGGGCAAACGCTCTGGTATGCAGGTGTTGGCGCGCTGGCGCTGATTGTGTTACTGACGGTCGGCACGGTTGGTTGGATCGGTCTCGCGAGCTTTGGCATCCACCGTAACGTTCAAGCGATGATCATACCAACCGAAGCGGCGACCGCCATACCATCCCGCCCGCCGACCGAGGCGCCCACGCCATCGCCGGCGCCCAGCCCGCTGCCACGTACAACGCCAACGCTGCTGCGGCCCAGCGCGACACCGCTGCCCACCGCGCCACCGCCAACCGCCACGCCTAGCGCGCCGGCTGCCGGCGCGCCGGTGACAGTGCTGCTGCTCGGTAGCGATCAGCGGCCCGGCGAAACCGACCCAGCGCGCACCGACGCGATCATGGTTGCGCGGATCGACCCAGAAACACACCGGATCGCGCTGCTCTCGCTGCCGCGCGACCTGTGGGTCACCATTCCAGGCTATGGGCAAGCGCGGATCAACGCCGCGCACGTCTGGGGGATTATCTACAATGATCCTGAAGGCGGAATGGGATTGGCGCGCAAGACCGTCAGCAATCTACTCGGCATACCGATCGACTATGTCGTGTATATCGATTTTCAGGGCTTTATCGGCGCAATCGACTCGCTTGGCGGTGTGACGGTCGATGTGGAAAAAGAGCTCTACGACGAGCAGTTCCCGACCATGGACTACGGCTACACGGTGGCTCACTTTCTTCCGGGCGCGCAAGAAATGGACGGCGCAACTGCGTTGATGTACAGCCGCATCCGCCACCCCGATAGCGACTTCGCGCGCATGCGCCGCCAACAGGCGGTGCTGGCGGGCGTGCTGACGACGCTGCGCCAGCAAAATATGCTGCAGGAACTCGCGAGTCTCGAGCATCTCACCGCCGCGCTGCGCGGCTATGTCAAGACCGACATGCCCGAAGAACGCATCATCGGCCTGGCCTGGGCGTTACGCGCTTTTGCTCCTGAGCAGATCGAGCATTATCTACTGAGCGCAGATCTGATTACGTTCGGCGTTGGCGACGACCGCTATGCGGAAGTAGCCGATCCTGGCGCGCTGGAAACCCTGGTACATAAGCTACTCGGTCAATAACTTTTTTTCAATTATTTACGATAGTTCATCAAAATGGTGTCGATTTTGTAAACAAAATCGGCGCCATTTTCGCATCTACTACTTACATCAATTGCCGAGTTTTCCGCTTTGGTAAGGGATAACACTTAGGGTATTGACAATTAGTGAAAAATACATTAGGATTACTCACATAGCCGCGAACTGTCGGCGAAATCACTGCAGTATGGCAGTCGGTTTCGCAGGCGGGCCGGGGCAAGTGCCAAATGCAGCGCCGGGGCTCTGGCGATGCTACAGATGACAACCGCGATATTAAACAAACTGTCATCTAGGCGGCCGTTTGGAGATTTGGTATCCGTCGGGGATCATGATGCGGGAATCATAACTTTGTTGCATTCTAATGCCTAATCGTCACAGTTACAATGACTGGTTAATGATATTTTACTGATGACTTGCAAATTTCATTGAGGTATGATAAACTCCCGCGCAATCTCAATTGGTCGGCTTTCAGTAGCACGTCAGCACATCGTGTTTGTGCTCTCACACAAACGGGCGTTTGTTGCCAAGTTGCACCGAAGGTCAGAGAGTGAGGAGTAGCTCCATGATCGAGCATAGTCGACTGCCCCTTTCGTCCCCCGAGTCAGGAGATCTGAACCGGTTACGGCAGCGTGCTGATCGCCAGCGTCAACGTCATCAACAACAAGCACGTTCGCTCTCAGTTCAACGCCAGCAGTTACGAAACACGTTCGGCTCCCCGGTTCGCTCCATCACAAGGCTCCCCGCTCGTTTTCTCCTCCACACGATTGTTGCGCTGGTTTTGCCGATCGCTGTACTGTTGAGCCAGCTCCAAACCACGGCATCGCTGCCGGCTGGCCAGCTGGCTGCGCCGAGCAGCAACAGCGATATCGTGGCACCAATCGCGCCGGTGAGTCTCGACATGCCGGATGCGGAGGGCGACGCGCCATTGGACGACAACGGCGATATTCCTGTGCCGCTGTCGTTGGTCTCGCGCACCGAGGCGCTTGCGCCGGTCGTCGTCGATGCGACAATCGCGGGCGAGCGGATCAACCTGCGCAACGGCCCCGGCACCGAGTACGATGCGGTTGCCCGCATTTCAGCCGATACGCCAGTTCAAGTGATTGGCCGCTATCAGGATGGCAACTGGTACCAGATCCGCGAGCGCCCCGGCAAGCCAATCTACTGGGTCTCGGGCGAGCTTCTGAATCTGCCCGAAGGCGCCGCCAACACGCTGTTCGAGGTGGCGCCCGATCAAGTCCTGCCGCCGCCGCCGCCGAAGATCGCGGCCGTGAACGAGACTGGCCTGCAGCTGCGCGATGGCCCAGGCACGAACTATGTTGCGATCGATAAACTCCAGTCCGGCGCACAACTCGAGCTGCTCGAGCGCTACCAGGATTGGTTCCATGTCGGCATCCCCGGCGGAACCGATGGCTGGGTCAAAGGCGAATTTCTCACAGCCGCGCCCGGAATCATCGACCGGTTGCTGGCCGCCGAGAGCGTGCCCGACCCGAACCCGGCGCTGATCGGCCTGATCGCCGAAAACGCCGTTAATCTGCGCAAAGGCCCCGACTCGAAATATGTCAAGATCGGCGGCGTTAATGCCGGGCTACAAGTCGACCTGATCGGCAAGTACAAAGACTGGTTCCAAATCAAGCTTTCCGACGGCACCAAGGCCTGGATCTTCAGCGACTTCCTGAACGCCACTGAGCGTGTCACTCGCCGCCTGCCGCTGACGAAAGACTTCCCAGCATTGCCGGTGTCCGTGCGCACACCCCGATTGAGCACAGGTGGCGGCGCCGGCCGAGTCGATCTATCGAGCATCGCCGCCAGTGGTGATGTCGCCAGCTATGCCGTCCAATTCACCGGCTCGCGCTATGTGTATGGCGGCACCACCCCGCGCGGCTTCGACTGCAGTGGTTTGACCAGCTATGTCTACGGCAAATTCGGCGTGAGCCTGCCGCACAGCGCGGCTGCGCAGTATAGCACCACCTACGGCGCGGCGATCAGCTCGATGGATAATCTGAAGGCTGGCGATCTGGTGTTTTTCGCCCGCACCGCCGGCCATCGCGGCATCAGCCACGTCGCGCTGTATATTGGCGGCGGGCGGGTTGTGCACGCAATGACGGCGCGTTATGGCGTGCAGATCTCCAATATCAACGATAGCTACTGGGTGAAGCATTATGTCGGCGCCATTCGCCCAAGCCGCTAGCATGATTGCAAATTGCAGATTGTAGATTGCCGCTAGCGCATAGTGAAGCCAGCGCAAACACAATCGCAAGGGCCGACGGACAGATGTCTGTCGGCCCTTTGCTCTGCCAGGCTGCGCAAACGAACGTTTGCATCCGAACAGGTGCTATAATCAGGCGCCTACGCCAACCAACGATATCTATAGAAGGAACATCTAGTTATGAGAGGATTGGTTCTTAGCGGTGGCAAAGGTACGCGCCTGCGCCCAATAACATACACCAGTGCGAAACAGCTGGTGCCAGTAGCCAATAAGCCGGTGCTTTTTCGGGTGATCGAGGCGATCCGCGACGCCGGCATCGACGAGATCGGCATCGTGATCGGCGATACCGGCCCCGAGGTGCGCGCCGCCGTCGGCGACGGCAAACGCTGGGGCGTGCGCATCGAATACATTCCCCAGGATGCGCCGCTCGGACTCGCACACGCGGTCAAGATCTCGCGCGAGTTCATTGGCGACGATCGATTCGTGATGTTCCTGGGCGACAACTGCATCCAGGGTGGCATCTCAACGCTGATCGAACAGTTCGGCCACAGCAGCTACAATGCCCAGATTGTGCTCACCCGCGTCGCAAACCCGCAGCAGTACGGCGTGGCCGAGCTCGATGAACATGGGCGGATCATTCGGCTCACCGAGAAACCGCGTGAGCCACGCTCGGACCTGGCGCTGGTCGGGATCTATATGTTCGACCCAAGCATCTGGCAGGCGGTTGAGGCGATCAAGCCATCATGGCGCGGCGAGCTGGAGATTACCGATGCGATCCAGTGGCTGGTGCAGCACGACCGGCAGGTATTCCCATATGTTCACGAGGGCTGGTGGATCGACACCGGTAAAAAAGACGATATGCTGGAGGCCAACCGCCTGATTCTCGAAGAGCTGACCGCCGTGAACGAGGGCTATGTCGACCGCGACTCGCAGCTGATTGGCAAGGTGATTATCGAAAAAGGCGCCGAGATTATCAACAGCACCATCCGCGGCCCGGCGATCATCGGCGAGAACACGCGGATCGTCAATACCTATATCGGTCCGTTCACGTCGATCTACCATCACTGCACGATTGAGAGCAGCGAGATCGAACACTCGATTGTGCTCGATTACTGCAACATCCGCGATCTGCCGAGCCGGCTGGAGGATAGCCTGATCGGCCGGTACGTCGAGATCAATCGCTCGCCGCTCAAACCGCGCGCCTACCGGCTGGTGCTGGGCGATCATAGCACCGTCGGGGTTCTCTAATTGCAGATTGCAGATTATACCAATCTGCAATCTGCAACCCTTCGACGGAGTTTACACTGAGCGCAGCCGAAGTGCTCAGGACAGGTCTACAATTCGCAATTATTTCGTGCGCACATACTGCACGCCCGAGATGCGCATCAGCTTATCCCAGCGGTGCGTGCTCTCGATATAGCGCACCGTGCCGGAAGCCAGGCGCATCACCACTGAGTGCGTGCGCGCGCCGCCACCATAATACCGCACGCCCTGGAGAAATTCGCCTTCGGTAATGCCGGTGGCGGCGAAAAACACATTCTCGCCCTGCACCAGATCATTGATGTGGTACACCTTACTCAGATCAATGTTGGTGGCTTGTGCCAGCGCGCGCTCCTCATCGTTGCGCGGCCAAATCTTACACTGGATCTCGCCGCCGACGCATTTCATCGCGCAGGCCGTAATCACGGCCTCGGGCGCGCCGCCGATGCCCATCAGCATATCGGCGGGCGGATCCTCGATCGCGGTCATCACACCGGCCGAGACATCGCCGTGCAGAATCAGCTTGATGCGCGCGCCGGTCTCACGAATCTGCTGGATCAGCTCTTTATGGCGCGGCCGATCGAGCACCACCACCGTCACATCTTCGGTCTGCTTCTGCATCGCCTTAGCGACATTCTTGATATTATCGGCCACCGATGCGTTGATATCGACTACCCCGCGGGCCTTTTCGCCAACCGCCAGCTTATCCATGTAGGCCATGCCCGACCAGCTGTAGAGCGCGCCGCGCTCGGCGATCGCCAACACCGCGATCGCGCCGGGCATGCCCTCGGCCAGCAGCGTGGTGCCCTCAACCGGATCGACCGCCACGTCGACTTCGGGCGGCTCGCCGGTGCCGACGCGCTCGCCGGTGTAGAGCATCGGCGCTTCATCTTTCTCGCCCTCGCCGATCACCACCACCCCATCCATCGGCATGCTCTCCAACGAGAAGCGCATGGCATCGACGGCGGCCTGGTCGGCGGCGATCTTATCGCCGCGGCCCATCAAGCGCGCCGCCCGCAGCGCCGCCGCTTCGGTACAGCGCACCAAATCCATCCCAAGATTTCGTTCGAGTCGCATCGGCGCTACCTCCTTGTAGACCGCTTCAACTGATCCAACGGACACTAGTCGGTTACTTGTATTGCGTACCGCGATTGGGCAAAAAACATAAAACGTAAAGCGTAAGGCCGTGCTCGCTGCAGCTTTACGTTTTACGCAGTACGTTTTACGTTGGTGGCAATCGCGCTCTCCATGACAACTGGCCCACTAATGAATGGACTTGCATACGATTGTAGCATGCGACAGCCGCGACTGTCTATAATCACGGCATACCGCTTGCGCAAGCATCCAAAAAATGGTACAAAACCAGCGCGCCGCGCACCTGAAATTGTATCGAACCTGAGTTACAAACCCATTATTCACTATGAATGATTATAACCCGCTCAACAATATCGTCGTGGTGCTATGCCGCCCGCGCAAGCTGGTGAATATCGCCGGCGCGATCCGCGCAATGAAGAATATGGGCTTGCGGCGGCTGCGGCTGGTGCAGCCGCACGAGTACGACGAGTCTGAGATCGAAGGCATCGCGCATCGGAGCGCGGATGTGCTGGCCGCCACAACCCTGCATGCCACGCTCGACGCGGCGCTGGCCGACGCGATCTATGTGGCCGGGACCAGCGCGCGGGCGCGCGAGGCGGGCGCGCCGGCAGTTACGCCTCGCGCATTGGCCCCCGATCTACTGGCGCGCGCCGCCGACGGGCCGGTGGCACTGGTATTCGGCCCCGAGGACAACGGGCTGACCAACGCCGAGCTCGATCGCTGCCACGCCTTGCTCGCCATCCCAACCGACCCGGCCTACCCATCACTCAACCTAGCCCAGGCGGTGCTGCTGGTGGCCTACGAGCTGCGCCAGGCCCTCGCCCCGCCAGCGCCAGCACAGCGCCGGCATCTGGCGCGCCCGGCCGACGCCGCCCAACTGGAAGGGCTGTTCGACGCGCTGGAGCGCGCGCTCTGGGGGATCGAGTTCTTCAAGACCCAGCAGGCCATCGGCATACTGCGTACGCTACGCAGCCTGGCGCACCGCGCCGAGCCGAATGTGCGCGAGGTGGCGCTGCTGAAAGCCATGGCGATGGAGACGCTCAGCTTTTTGCGACGCAAGGGTATCGAGCCGGGCACGCGCCCGCCGGAGGCGAGCGACACGCAGAAATCCGCGAATGACTTGGAAAAGAATTCAGGAGTCAGGAGTCAGAACGATTGCGCATTCTGACTCCTGTAAAGTTGACAGAACTTACGCGGTTACTCGCAAAACACGGATTTTTCTTCTTCGATACGAAGAAGAAAAATCCGTGGCGATCCAATGTTCGCGTCCACTGCGTAAGCCTTGTAAAGTTGAATCGATCAAGCCACCAGAATGTGCTACACTTGAGTCAAACATCCTGACCACCAAGGAGCCTGCTGTGGCCCCACGCTTCTCGCGCCCGCGCCTGATCGACGCGAACGACCCGCAGTATCGCGCGTTCGTGCGGCAGATTATGATCGGCAAAGACAACCAGCGCCCAATGCGGCCACCACGCGCGCGCGAGCTGTTTGGCGGCGAGGCCGAGGCGGCGCTGCGCGACTGGCTGGCGCAGCGCTACACGCTCTCCGAGCGGCGGATCGTCGAATACCTCGAGCATCGCGGGCGCTCGGCAATCAAGAAGTATCGCGAGCTCGACGCGGTGATCATCCCCGATCAAAAGTCGATCCAGATCTTCGAGATCAAGGCCAGCCAGAAGGCCGCCAGCATCCGCCGCGCGGTGCAGCAGCTGCGCGACACGCGTGCGATCCTGGGCATGCTGTTTTTCCGCGTCCACACCACCATTCTGCTGGTCGATACAGGCATCCTCAACGCACAGGAAGTCACCGAGCTTATGCGGTCGGAAGACGCGCCGCCCATGCCGCCGCCCACGCTCGACGAGGTGCTGGCGCTGGTGCCGCAGGTCAAGCTGGTGGGCTCACTCGAAGAGCGCGACCCGAACCCCGAGGTTGTCAATCTGATCCGCTTCGGCGTCGACGACATCATCGCGCTGGCGGGGGCGGAGAACCTGCACCTGAACTGGGACGAACAGGACGAGGAATCAGCGGACGCCGCGGAAGAAGCGGAAACAGCGGAAGAATCTTCCGGCAAGCCGCATTACGCCTATACAACCGACGAAGCGTCCGCCGAGGAGGAAGACGACAACCCGCTGGCGACGGCGCTCAGACGGGCGATGGCGGGGAAGGACGACAAGGCCAGGAAGTAAGAGGTGCGCTTGTCTATACGAGGGAGGCATGCAATGGACGAGACACGGCAGGTCATCTCGCTCGCGCGGCGGCCAGGCGACATCGTGATCCTGGCATTCTTCCTGATCAACATCCTGTTCATTACCTACATCGTCGACCTCGAACAACTTGTGATTGCCGATCCGTCGAATTTCAACTACCCGATCTGGCCTCTGCCGGCAATGGTCGACATGGTCCACTGGTGGGGGCGCAATTTCGACCCAGTGCTGCTGGCGCGACCACCGTGGTGGAAGGCGACAATCTGGATCGACGCGCTGTTCTTCGGGCCATTCTACGCCGTGGCGATCTATGCCTATATCAAGGGCAAAGAGTGGATTCGCATCCCCAGCATTATCTACGCCTCGGTGCTGTTGACTAACGTGACGATCATCCTTAGCGAGGAGATGTTCGGCCCGCACGCGACGCCGCAACTGCCGATCGTGCTGCTGGCCAACGCCCCGTGGCTGCTCATGCCGGTCTACATCATCTACCGGATGTGGCGGTACGCGCACCCTTTCACGGCGCCAGCTACCAAGGCACCGTCTATATCGCAACCACTGCCTGCCTGAAACTACGTACAGTCTATCACTATTTCGATCCGAGATTTTGGACGGAAGACGAATGATCTCCGTCTTTCGTCCTCCGCCAAACTCGGATCAGATTTATAGTAATTTGGAGTAAGGCCGCACACGAAGGACAATAGCAGATGCCGATGAGACCGGCGGACTTCGCCGCGCGCTACGGGCCATGGGCGCTGGTTGCGGGCGCCTCCGAGGGGCTTGGCGCGGAGTTCGCGACCCAGCTCGCCATGCAGGGCCTCAACCTCGTGCTGGTGGCCCGGCGCGCCGATCGACTCGACGAGCTCGCGACGCAGCTGGCCGCCAGCTATGGAGCGCAGGTGCGCACCCTGGCGCTCGACCTGGGCCATGCCGATGCCGCCGTGGTTATAACAACCCAGACAGCCGATATCGAGGTCGGACTGCTGGTCTACAACGCCGCGCGCTCGGTGATCGGCCCATTCCTGGAGCGACCGCTGCAGGATCACCTCAACGAGCTTGACGTCAACTGCCGGGCACCTGTGACTCTGGCGCACGCACTCGGCCAGCGGATGGTGGAGCGCGGGCGCGGCGGGATCGTGCTGATGTCGTCGCTGAGCGCCACACACGGCTCGCCGCTGATCGCCAACTACGCGGCGACCAAGGCCTACAATCTGGTGCTGGCCGAGGGACTCTGGGATGAATTGCGGGCGCATGGGGTGGACGTGCTGGCGTGCTGCGCCGGGGCAACGACTACGCCCAACTACCTGGCGAGCGCCCCCAGACGCGGCGCCGGCACGCGCTCGGCCATGTCGCCGCAGGCGGTGGTCGTCGAGACGCTCGCGGCGCTCGGGAAGGGGCCGAGCGTCATTCCCGGGCGCTTCAACCGGCTGGCGGGGTTCTTGATGCGCCGGCTGCTCCCGCGCCGCACCACGATCACGATTATGGGACGGACGACGCGGGGAATGTACGGCAGTTAAGCCGCGGCCGAATCAGAACCGGCGCGGAGGCGAGTTCTCCGCGCCGGCGCCATAACCTATCGCCCACGCTGCAAGCGCACTAGCAGCCTGGCAGCTTAAAGCTGGCGATCCGCGTCTGCCAGTTCCGCAGACGTACCGGATCGGTCGTCTGGTAATACTCGTTGACGTACCAGAACGTGCAGTCGTTGGTCGGGTCGACGTTGATCGAGGTGTAGTCACCCCAGCGCGAGTTGGTGGTTAACTGCACGCCGGTGCCATTGATAATGGTACCCTCGCCGAGAGTCATCTGGCCCAGGGGGTCGCCAGCCAGCCGGCCAGTATAACGGATGCCCGGATACACATCGGTCCCGTTCACTACGCTATATCCAAGCCCCATGTTACCTTTCTTATCCATGGCGATGCTGCCCATCCAGCGATGCACGCCGTCGTTGGGGGCATACGTTCCCTGCTGGTAGACTGAATAGGCGCCGCCGATCCGCCGGATCTCATACCAGCGCACGCCCGCAATGCCGGGCAGCGCCTCAACCGACTGGTTGGTCACCAGCGCCTCGTAGGTGCCGAAGTTGCGGTAGGCCAGCCGCCAGGTCGGCCGCTGTCGGTAGGAGAGGATGTCAAGATACCGGTTGGGGTCGGTGACACCTGGCTGCGGGAGGCAGTCGCGCGCGGTTGGCGCGCACGGGAAGATCGAGTCGAACGAGGCGACCGGCAATTGGGCAGCAAGTTCGATCGACGCGACGGGAGTGGATCGCCACTTCACATCGAGACTCCAGATATTGAGCGCATCGAACGTTGCGCCATACGGACCACCGTCGTCCTGCGTGCCAACAAGCCGCGCGAGAGCATCGTTCGCCGGCTTCGTCTTGCCGTCGATGTCCGGCGGAAGCAGACCATCGCCGACGAGCGGCAGCATCCCCGGCGCATTCCCATCGAGGAAGAAGCTGGCCACGCGTGCACCTGGCTCGCCGTTGATTATCTTATTCCGCTCCAGCGCGTAAACGCCAATGCCGTACTCAACGGTCGGCCCGACCACGCCGAATAGCACCGTTAAGCTGCGCCTGCGTGTGGCCCAGGGCGATATCACCAGCGCGCGCGTGCGAGTGTGGAACGACCGCACCAACACTCAGACGTATTACAGCATGGCCTGGGACGGCGGGTTCGACAGCGATCCAACCACCTACGATTGGTGGTTCGCCGACATTCCGGTCGGCGCGCAGCCGACGATTCTGTACTACTTCTTTGAGCTGAACGACCAGGGCAGCGGCTGCACCGCCGACCAGGACTTCTATGTGGACGACGACATCAAGTTCTACGGCGGCGGCACTGGCGCGATAAGCGACAACTACGACGACACGCGCAGCTTCCAGATTACCGTGTACGACCCAGCCTTTAATGTGCCCAGCTGGATGCAGCGCGGCAATGTGTACCAGATCTTCCCGGATCGCTTCCGCGACGGTAACGCCGCCAACAACCCGGCGGCTGGTCGCTTCTTCTACAACCAGGCCGGCGGCACAATTGCGCGTTCGGGCCAGGGTAATTGGAACTACACCATGTGCGACCCACGCGGCATCCAGGCGCCACCATACTCCTGCGCGGGTCACTACAGCGATAATTTCTATGGCGGCGATCTGAAGGGCATCACCGACAAGATCAACCAGGGCTATTTCGACAACCTGGGCGTAACGGTGCTATACCTGAACCCAATCTTCCGCTCGCCCTCGAACCATAAGTACGACACCGCCGACTATATGACGATCGACCCGGACTTCGGCACGTTGGCTGATTTCCAGAGCATGGCTGCAGCCGCGAATAGCCATGGCATCAAGATCGTGCTCGACGGCGTATTCAACCATGTCGCGTCGGACAGCAAATACTTCGATCGCTACAGCCGTTACGACGCGGCCGGCAACCTGACCAGCCCAAGCGGCGTGGGCGCGAACGACGGCAGCGGCGCTTGCGAGGCGACGGGCTCGGCATTCCGCTCGTGGTTCTACATGCCCGATATCGGCAAGCCCGGCCGCGACGGCGACCCGAACAGCGGCCCGCTGGTGATCTGCGCCGGCGGCCAGACCTACGAGGCCTGGTATGGCTACTCGTCGCTGCCGAAGCTGCAGGCCAATTCAACCCAGGTACGTGGCCTTATCTTCGCTCTCGGCCTTAGCTCGGTCGGCCCGTACTGGACCCAGCAGGGCGCGAACGGCTGGCGCTTCGACGTTGGCGGCGATGTCGACCCCGGCCTGACCAACGAGAACCCAGCCGCGCCGAACAATTATTGGGAAAGCTATCGCGCCGCGGTGCGCAACGGCGCCGTGACCGGCAAGACCGACACGCTGATGCTCGGCGAGGAATGGGGCGACTCGTCGGCCTGGCTGCTGGGCAACGAATGGGACAGCGTAATGAACTACCGCTATCGCTCGGCGGTGATGAACTGGCTTACCACCGGCTGCGTGGCCGGCAGCGGCTGCAGCGGCGGCGTGTTCGAGGATAACGACAGCAACTCGGCCAGTTCCAGCGGCCTGAGCAAGACAACTTCGGGCGCGAACATCGTGTTGAGCTGGAACCCGGTGGTGACCGACACTGGCGCCGGGCGCGCGCTGGCGACCAGCTACGAGATCTACCGGAGCACCAGCGCGAGCTTCACGCCCAGCGCGGCCAACCTGATCGCCACGGTCGGCGTGCCGAACTTCGGCGGCAGCAGTACCGGCAAGATCACCTACACCGATCTCAACGCCGCCGGTGGTGGCTACTTCTATAAGATCCGCGCGATTAATGCCGGTGGGAAATTCTCGACGACAAGCGGATTCTAATCCGAATAGGACTTACGCGGTCACTCGCAAAACACGGATTTTGTTCTTCGTATCGAACGTTTTTCGTCCTGCGAACGAAAAACGTTCGATACGAGAGATTTTTAATACAAGATGTGGGCATTGTGCCGCGGCACAATGCCCACATCTTGTGCGTGTTTCACAACGCACTTGTAATCTTCGGCCCTTCCTGATATTCAGACAAACATCTAGAATGGGCTTGCGCTATAAACCGATGTTAAAGGTAAAAGGATGACGTCTGAAAATCCAATCGCTCCTGATCGCCATTCCTCGAACCAGCAGGATAGAGGCGAGCCAATCAGCGGCGCTCCAGTGGAAGATAGCAAGCGCAACACGAGCAGCCTGCCGATCTCGGCAATTTTGCTGCTGCTCATGGCCTATGCGAACCTCTGGATCACCGGGCAAGTGCCCGGCTACGCTTGGTTCGAGCAAACATTGCCGGGTGTGCTGCTGATCATCCTGACGATCGCCTACCTTATGATCGTCTGGATCGGCGGCCCGACCTTGCAGGGCATTCGCCTGCAGCGAGCACGCCTATGGCGCTCGACGATCGGTCTGGGGATCATTGTGCTGCTCGTGCTAGTACCGACCGGCATGTTCATCCGCGATCGGCTGGCGCGTGGGCCGTATCCCGGCAATGTGATCGACTGGCCACTCCAGATCGAGGCGGGCGCGAGCCTGGTGCTGAGCGGGCAGAGCCCGTATGCCTATGATTATGGCTCGACGGAGATGCGGCTGTGGAGCGAGCGCGCCAACTTCCCCAACAATCCGGCCATACGTCATGCGATTCACTTGCCGATCAACTTTCTGCTGGGGGCAATTACCGCGCCGCCATGGCGGGCGCTCACCGGATGGTACGACGCCCGGATCATTCTGATTGCGGCCTATCTTCTCGTGCTGCTGCTCGCCCCGCGGCTTGCGTGGGGCTGGGAGGAAGGCCACGCCCTGCAGATCGGACTGGCGCTCAATCCGATATTGGTGAGTTCGTTTGTCGTAGGGCTGAGCGACTACCTGCTGATCGCCTGTATTCTGGCAGTCTTCTGGCTGCGGCAGCGCGGGTGGTCGCGTGCCGCGGCGGCAATGCTCGGCGTGGCGGTAGCGACGCGGCAGTTTAGCTGGCTGCTGGTGCCAATCTACGTGGCGGCCGAGTGGTTCGCACTCCCGCAACCGGGCGCGCGCGTACGCCTGCGGGAGCTGATACGGCGACTCTGGCCACTCCCGGCGATTGCCGCCCTGGCGATTGTGCCATTCTTCCTCGCCAATCCACGCGGCTTCTACACCGATGTGATTACATACGGAGGCGGCGGTATCGACGACGCCTTTCCGATCGGCGGCCCAGGCGCATTCGGCATAAGCGTGATCGTGCTGGGGATGGGCTGGGTCAAGGGTCGGTCGGCACAGTTTCCATTCTTACTGCTTCAGCTCCTCGCGACGATTCCGCTCATAACGTATGCGATCTGGAGCCAGCGCCGCCAGAACACACTACGGCACATGCTCCTGAGCTATGTCGTCGTGCTTGCCGCGTTTCTCTTCATGGGGCGTTTTATGAACGTCAATTACGTCGGCTACCTGTTCGCACTGATGCTGCTGACCTATTTCATCGCCGAGACGCCGCTATAGCAGAAGTCAGAAGTCGGAAGCTTATTGGCATCATGATATAATGCCACTATGGCTAGTATGACGACACGACCGAAATCAGTATTGATCGCGCGTTTTCATCAATAAGGAGCGAGCATGAGCACCACATCACAACTTATGACAGCCGAGGATCTGCTTCATATCGGTGATAACGGGTTTCGGTATGAGCTCGTGCAAGGAGAACTACATCGCATGTCACCTGCTGGACATCGCCATGGCCGCTTCGTCCTTAATATTACAACACCGCTTGATCAGTTTGTTCGAGCACATCAGCTAGGATCCGTCTATGCCGCGGAAACCGGCTTTCAGTTAACCACCGATCCCGACACCGTGCGGGCTGCTGATGTCGCATTTATCCAGCAGGACCGCGTCACCGCGGTTGGTGATACCGAAGGCTATTGGCCTGGTGCGCCCGATCTCGCGGTTGAGGTCGTCTCGCCTCATGATCTTTACACCGAGATCGAAGAAAAAGTCATCGATTGGCTTGACGCAGGAACGCGCATGGTCGTCATTATCAACCCACGCAAGCGAACCGTTACAACTTATCGCTCCCACAGTGAAATCACGATTCTGACCGACGATGATACGCTCGATGGAGCTGATATCATTCCAGGATGGCGGCTACCCATCCAGGAAATCTTCGCGTAAGAACCAACGCATCCGCACTTCCGCTCCCATACTGCTCAAGTCTTGCTTATGTCATCTCAAGCAAGTCGTGCGGAAATGGGCCACGGATACCGCGGATCAGGCGGATCATCGCGGATTACTTTCTGTATGTATCCGTGGACATCCGTTTCATCCGCGCCGATTCGTGGTCTATTCAGCAATCGGTGGTTGAAGGGCCCTAGCGCACGCGCACATCGTCCTGGCCTTGCCGCTCGGCGTAGCCGGTGAGCTCGACGTAGCCATTGCCGCTCACAGGCTGGCCACCGGCCGTGCCGGCGATCTGCGCTGCGCCCTCCCAGTAGATCGTCGCCAGCGGCAGCTCTTGATCAGCCAGGTATGGCGTGATCATCAGGTCGATCTCGGCCGACGGCACCCGCAGGCGCCAGCGCGCCGGGTAGCGGCCGCCGCTGCGCGGGCTCGGCCACGTGTCAAGCACCTCGAGCTGCATGTCGTCGCGCGCGAAGCGGCGGGTGGCGCCGTCGGCAGCGACGATTGTGCCGCTGCTGAGCGGGTCGGCGCGGCCGCTTTTGTCGCGCAGCTGATAGTACATCAGCTCGCGACCGTCGCTGAGCTGCAGTGCGAACCAGTCCCAGCCGGCCAGGTTCTGCGCCAGCGAGCTGGTGCTCCACTCGCGGTCCATCCAGCTCAGGCCCGTCACATCGAAGCTCGCGCCGCCCACGCGAATCGTGCCGCGCGAAGGCATGCGCGTCAGCGAGTAGTAGTACGACGCATTGCCAACCTCGGCGCTCTTCTGGCTCAGGCCGCGATCGCCCTGCAGCACCACCGGCTTGCCGCCATCCAGCATCAGGTCGATCGCCGCGTCGCCCTGGGCGGCGCGCAGGCGCATCGGCAGCGCGCCGCCCACCCCTTCGGCGCTCCAGTCTTCCAGCCAGACGCGAAACGGCTCGGCTTGCGCGCCCGCCAGCCCGGCCGCGCCGCGGCTAAACCGGTCGAAGGCGTAGAACTTCTGGCCAGCCACATCGCTCAAGGCGAAGTGCGCCATGTAGATGTTCGCGGCGCCCCAATCCGACGGCCGCTCGGGCAGCTTCGGCGCCAACCCGAAGCGGAAGAACGTCAACTGAAAGCCGAAGTGCCGGCCCTCGGCGGTAACAAGATTGCCGGTGTAGTACCACCACTCGGTCGCAAAATCCTGGTGCGGGCCATGATCCTGCGGGAACACGAACGGCCGCGGCGCGATGGCGCGCGCGAAGCCGGCGGCGCCCGAGCCGCCGACCGCCTCGATCGCCGAGATCTGGCCGGCGGGCTGTGCGCCACCCTGAGAGTACCCAGCACCGCCGCAGCTGATGAGCAGCAGCGCCGCCAGCGCGAATATGATGATCGAACGATACATGGGTAACCTTTATATTTTTGCGATAATAAGGGACTTTCGAAAAATAAACTGGCCAATGGCGATCGTAATGCGTATTGCCTATCGGCAGTGAGCTTACGCAATACGCAATACGCATAAAGTCGGTTCCTTCTTTCTTCGAGCGTCCCTGACAACAGTGTACATCGGTTCTACAGCCGAGCGCTCCGAAAGGATGGCTTGAGGTTTTGCGGCGGCGCGTTGACCACATGCCTCTCGTGATACGATACACATGAGTGGTGTACCCCGACCTGTACATGCCCGCCGCGCCGCAGGGCGACTGGCGCGCGGCGCTGGCCGCCGCCAACCCCGCGCGACCAGCCGTTTGCCGCACCGGCCTCGACGACGACCCTGTGCTGAGGTGTAAGTAAATAAACTATCGCACCTCGATGTAGTGCGTAGTGCATAGTGCGTAGGTACGGGACACATATCGCTTCCGTACTACAACGCACTACGGGGGCTGGGAAGTTTTAAAACAGCGAGGCCCCTACTCCTCGCGCAACGCCAGCGCCGGCGGGGTGCGGCTCATGCGCCAGGCCGGGTAGAGCCCGCCCAACAGCGCGGCCAGCACCGCCACCAGCAGCGCCTGTAAGAACAAGCCGCCGTCGAGCTGGAACTGCAGTGTCCAGCCGAACGAGCGCTTGTTGATCACAAAAACCAGCACCGCCGCCAACATCACGCCGACCGGGATGGCCAGCAGGCCGGCAGTCACGCCCATCAGCCCAGTCTGTGAGAGCACCACGCCCCAGAGCTGGCGCGGCGTCAGGCCGTTGGCGCGCAGCATGCCCAGCTCGCGCGCGCGCTCGAGCTGCAGCGCCATCAGCGCAGCCAGAATGCCGACAAACGCCACGATCGTCGCCAGCAGTTGCAGCACCGTAGTGATCGCGAAGGTGCGGTCGAACACTTCGATAGAGGCTTCGCGCAGCGCCCGGTTCGAGCGAATATTGACGATCTGATCGGCGCCGACCAGGCCGCGCAGTTGCAGCACCAGCGTATCGACATCAGTGCCAGGCACGGCGTCCACGCCCAGCGACGAGATCGCGCGGTCGTTCCAGGCGGCCTGGTACTGCGCAAGATCGAGCATCACCACGCCCTGGTTCGATCCATAGTCGTAATAAATCGCGGCGATTGTGAATGCGCGCTCGCCGGTGTCGGTCAGCAGCCTGATGGTGTCGCTGGGGTGCAGATCGTAGCGATACGCCAGCGGCTCGGAGACTAACACCTGGCCGCGCGCGAACTCCGGCCAGATCGCGGCGGGATCGCCTTCGATAAATTGGAATGAGCTGCGATCGCGCTCGTTCTGCACCTCGATCCCAACCACCGTGGTCGGCCCGAACTGCCCGCCGACCGTCACATTGCGGTAGCGGCGCGCGCGCGCCACGCCCGGCGCGGCGCTGATCTGCTCGACCACCGCGGGCGGCAGCGGCTGATCGGACCGGCCGCCCGACACCCCCGGCGCAGAAACGAACACATCATTATGCAGCGAGGTATCGAGCCAGCGCACCACCGTCTGCCGAAAGCTGCCGACCATCAGGCCGACGCCGATCGTGACCGAGATGGCGATCATCAGCGCGGCGATCGCCACCGAGGTACGGCTCAATGTCGCCACCACATCGCGCGCGGCCATGCGTCCGAGCATCCCGAAGGCGCCTCCCATGATTGGCCGCGCCAGCCGCATCAGCAACAGCGTCGCCAGCGGCGTAATAGCGGCCGAGCCAACCGTGATCACGAACAGCGCGGTGAAGCTCAGCACAATGCTTTTGCTGGGCACCAGCAGCAGGCCAAGCCCGGCCAATAGCATCGCAAAGCCAATCGCCCCGGCCAGCGGTACCACGCGGCGCACCCGATCTTCGTACGACGAGCGGCGCAGCACCGTGCGCGGCGGTGTGAAGGTAGCCTCGATCGCCGGAACCGCCGCCGCGACCAGCGTGGTCAGCAAACCCAGTGTAAATCCTTTGATCAGCGGCCCGGCGCTGATCTCGATCGTGCGGATCGAAATGGTGAAGTACAAATCGTTGATCGTCTGCGTCACCAGCCCGATCAGCCCGCGTCCGAGCGCGATGCCCAGCGCCAACCCGGCCAGCGCGCCAATCATGCCGACGACCAATGCTTCGCCGAGCACCAACGCAAAGATCTGTTGGCGGGTGACGCCCAGGCAGCGTAGCGTGCCAATCAGCCCGCGCCGCTGCACCACCGAGAAAGTGATCGTGTTATAGATCAGGAACATGCCGACCAGCAGCGCCAGCAGGCTCAGCGCGGTCAGGTTCAGCTCGAAGGCGGCGGTCATCTGCTCGATCGCCTGGGTGCGCAGCGCCGGGCGGGTCAGCTGAACGCCGGGCGGCAAGATTGGCGTTATCTTGTCGATCGCCGCCTGGCCAGCATCGTCCTCAGGCAAAATCAAGTCGATCTCGGTCAGCTTGCCGACCCGGCCAAGCCATTCCTGCGCGGTCGAGATATCGGCGATCAGCAGGCCGTCGAGCGCGCGGCGCGCGACTTCGTCCTGCGGCTCCAGGAGCGCCACCAGCGTCGCGGTCTCAATCCGTGCGCCGATCCGCAGGCGCAGCGTGTCGCCGCCCTTGAGACCATTCGCGCGTGCGGTCTCGGCCGACATCAGCGCGGTGCCGGGCTTCACGAACAGCGCGGTTAGGTCGCTGCGTGGGCCGGCATTCTGCATGTTGAGATACGGGCGAAACGGTCCCTCGGCCAATGGGTCGACGCCCAGGATATGCAGCGTCAGGCCGGGATGATCTGGGGCGGCGGCATAGCCCTCGACCACCGGCGCCGATTCGCGCACTCCGAGGTCGAGCCGCAGCCTGCGGTAGAGCGCCTCATCGATGCCATTCGGCCCGCCGATAATCTGGTGGGTCGCGCGCCCAGCGATCGTCTCGGTCGAGATCGCGAACGCGCGCCGGGCACTGCTGTTGGTCAGGTCGATCGACACGACCACCGCTACGCCAAGCGCTACACCCAGGATCGCCAGGCCGATCTGCCAGGGGTGTTTCAGTAGGTGTCTGAGGGAGGTTTTTAGCAGGGTTGAAGTCATTTTGATCCATCAAGGAAAAATTGAGCAGTCGGGAGTCAGAAGTCAGGAGTCAGCATGAATCGCTGACCAACGATGTACCTCAACGATATCGACGACGTTCTAAATTCTGACTCCTGACTCCTGACTTCTAACTTCTTCGACAAGGTGTCCCTCGGTCATGCGGAACACTCGGTCGGCCAGGCCAACCACTTCAGGGCTGTGGGTGACCATCAGCAAATTCTTGCCAGCCTGGCGGGTCAGCGTATCGAGCAAGTCGAGCACCTGGCGGCCAGTTTCTTGGTCCAGATTGCCGGTGGGCTCGTCGGCCAGCACCAGCAGCGGGTCGTGCACCAGCGCGCGAGCTACGGCGATGCGCTGCTGCTCGCCGCCCGAGAGCTTGTCGGGGTACGTGTCGCGCCGGTCGGCCAGCCCAACCTGTCGCAGCAGCTCGAGCACATAATCACGGTCGCGCTGTGCGGTGCGGTCGTTCAACTCCAGCGGCAGCAGCAAGTTCTCGAAGACCGTCAGCGTTTGCACAAGGTTGTAAAATTGGAAAATGAAACCGATCTGCTTGCGGCGAAACAGCGTGCGCGCATGCTCAGAAAGCCGCGTCAGCTCTTGCCCGGCGACCCAGACCTGGCCGCTGGTGGGCGTATCGATACCGCTGACCAGGTTCAGCAGCGTGCTCTTGCCCGAGCCGCTCTTGCCCACCAGCACCACGAACTCGCCTGGCGCGAACTCGGCGCTGACCTCGTGCAGCACCACCCGCTCGTGCCCGCCCTCCTCAAAGCTCTTGCACACACGATCGAGGCGAATCAGCGGCGCGGGCCCGCGCTCGGCGCCAGGGTCGCGAGCGCCATTGGATGTGGAGGGCATATGTTATCCTAGCGTAATTGCAGATTGCAGATTGCAGATTGCAAATTGCAGATTTGCGTCGGGCGGCCTTGTGTCAATACAAGCAATGACCACCATCGCATCGTAGGAGCGATCCTCGTGATCGCTTGCGATGCAGCGCATTGAGTGCATTGATTGCAGTGTGGGCGAATAGAAGATTGACCTCAACCCTTGATCTGTATTGCTCGCAGGTTGTGTTGTTCTCTTGTAATCGAGGTCAAGTCCAAATCGTATCACCATTATACTCGGATTGCACCTTTTGGAACATACTCTTTCTACGTGAGTGGGGATTCGGCGGATGGCGGAATAGGCCCGGAAACGTCTCTGATCCGCAAAGTCACACGAAGATCCTCGAAATAATGCGCTCTTTCGTGTACCTTCGTGTATCTTGGTGGATTCCTTCGAAGCCTGAGCGACACGGCGCCACCTCAGGCTTGTTGCGCCGCCTCAGCCGCCCAGCGCACGCCTTCGGCCATGGTCGGGTAGGGTAAGATCGTCGTGGCAAGCATGTCAGCCGGCAAGCCGGCGCGCATGGCCAGCGTCACGGGGGCGATCAGCTCGCCGGCGTTGGCAGCCAGGATATGCCCGCCAAGCAGTCGCCCCTCGTCGCCGACCAGCAGCTTGACCACTCCATCTGTCTGGCCGGTCGCAACCGCGCGCTCGACCTCGCCGACCGGCTTGCGGCCGACCCTAAAGGCAATTCCTTCCTCGCGCAGCTGCTGCTCAGTCTTGCCGACATGCGCCAGCTCGGGGTTGGTGTAGGTCACCCAGGGAATCACCCGATCGTCGAACGGCTGCGGCTGCGCGGCAAAAGCGTTGCGCGCCGCCAGGCGGCCCTGCTCATACGCGACGTGGGTGAACTGATAACCGCCCACGACATCGCCCGCGGCCCAGATATGCCGCGCGCTGGTGCGCAAGGTCGGGTCGACCACGACTCCATCCTCGCCGGTCCCCACGCCGGCCGCGGCCAGGTTCAGGGTATCGAGCGCCGGCTTATAGCCAACCGCAATCAGAATGTCGTCGACAACCAGCTCCTCTTGCGATCGATCAGGGCAACGAAAGGTCAGCGCTTTGCCGGCCTGAGCGCGGCGCACGCTGTTGAGCTTCACCTCGGTCTCCATGCGAATGCCCGCACCCGATAGCAGGCCGCAGAGCATATCGGCCAACTCGCGGTCGTCTTTCGGCAGCAGCGCCGGCCCCTGCTCAAGCACGGTCACCTCGGCGCCGAAGCGCTGAAACAATTGCGCGAACTCAACACCGATCGGCCCGCCGCCGACGATCGCCAGGCGGCGCGGGACCTGCGGCAGCCAGATCGCCTCTTTATTCGTCAGAAAGCCGGTGTCGCGCAGCCCTGGAATGTCGGGCACGACCGCCTGGCTGCCGGTCGCGATGATGATCTGCTCGGCGCGGATCGTTTGGCCGCCAACGGTAATCTCGTGCGGCGATTGAAAGCGCGCAACCCCCCCGAGCACATCGATGCCCTGCTTCGCCATATCCTTGCGCACCTGATCATCGGCGCCGCCGCGCACCTGATCCACGATCTGCCGGATGCACGCCTGCACTGCCGGCCAATCGGCCGCAGCGCCCGCAATGTTCAAGCCATAGCGATTCGCATGGCGCGCCCGATCGAGCAGATCCGCGGTGTGCAGCAGCGCTTTGGTTGGGTCGCACCCATAGTTGAGGCATGTTCCGCCAATCTTATCGCGCTCGACCAGCGCGACGCGGTGGCCTCGCTCGGCGGCGGCGGTCGCCGCGCTACTGCCGGCCGCCCCCGCGCCGATCACCAGCAGATCATAGATCTGGTTTGGCATGGTCCCCTCGTCTGCTCATTATTGACCGCTGCATTGTGAGCTAAACGTAGTGCGTAGTGCGTAGTTCTTTATGCAGGGCTCGTCAATCTTCGCTTATTTCGACGCCATGTTTCTTCGCGGCGCGCTTGATTCGCGCCTCGATCTGCTCGACCTCGTCGCGATCGTACTTCGCCGCATTGTCTTTGTGATGAATATACGACCAAGCGGCTTGGATGCGGTCTGCACTTAGCTTGCCATTTTCCTTTAAAGGATAGCGTAGCTACTTATCCGCTTGCAGACCGGGATCCGCATAGCCGGCTTGTCTTCGCGTCCCATATTCACCTTTTGGTTTCTTGCTTGTCCTAATTAATGGCTCCTTCTTTCAGTAGACTAATAAGAACGGATGTGCTAATATATATTGTATGGGAAGATCAAAAGGCAGCAAAAATGGCTTTCGCCAGCTTCTTGAGAAGACCTATGAAACTTGCGCACAAGTCTTTTATGTTGAGCCACATCGCGCTCAGGCACGTTTTTGTTCTCGATTCTGTCAGTCCATCGCCCATTCGAAAGAGCTTCGTAAACCACAAGAACGCAAGTGTCGGTGCTGTGGAATGTTGTTCGTTGTAGAGCCCTCAAACCCGAAAGTATACTGTTCAAGAAAATGTGCTAGTCTAGAACATAGCTCCAAAGTGACTGGTCCTCGCACCAATACTGTCTATATTTCCATAATTTGCCCAACCTGCAACATATCATTCACAGCACGAGCTGCCCTTCAGCAGCGTTTTTGCTCATGGCAGTGTACAAATCACTCATATCAACGACGGATTACTCTCTTTTGCCAGGCTTGCGGTCAATCATTTGTAGTTCGACCAAAACTATCTCACCAAAAATATTGCTCACATATATGCCGTACCGTTGATATAGGGAAAACTGAAAGCTACATTGAAAAAGCTTTTGCAGCCGGGCTTGCAGCGGCTGGCATTAGAGCACAGGCGCAATATGGGATTGGACCCTATGTTGTAGATTTTGCCATTCAGGAACTCCAAATAGTCATAGAATGCGATGGTGATTATTGGCATTCTCAGCCCGAATGTATCAAACGCGATCGACGTAAGGATACATATTTAGCCGCTCGTGGATGGAGAGTGCTACGCTTCTCAGAAACCGCCATCAATACGGATATGGAGCAGTGTCTTATGAGGGTCAAGTCAGTGCTGGCAGAGCTACAGTGACCACAAAAGACTAAAATTCCATGGCCTATTACTCCACCTTTCTTTGTGCGCCCACCACATAATACAGACCCTTTGTTTTTAACAGCACACTCCGTGCCACACGCGGCACTATCAGGTTGCGCGCCCCACAACAAGAAAAACTACTTTTCATTCAGAGCTATCTCCTGTATACTATTGACATCAGCACTGTTCCCAAGGTATGGGCATATCAAAGTCGTTTTTCGCCGCCGCGCACGCCCTGAACTAATGAGCTTTGAAGAATAAATCGGGTATCACGCATCCCGAAACCCTTCGGGTCGGCGGCACGGCGCCACTGCCTGGATAGGCAGCAGTCCCGCCGCCGACCCGAAGGGTTTGGGAATACCCGTTTTAATAGTTAATCTTCATAAGTTCGGGCTAAGATCGGAAGTCAGCTTTAGCTGACTGGAATGCGGTAGTCGGCCTTCAGCCGACTTTGGCTCTGAGCCTGAACTGCAGTTCAAGGCAGACTTTGACGTAACCTTTGCGCACTGTCACGCCGCGAGTCGGCCCGAAGTCCGGTCGCTGATCGTAGCAGTTTGCAAAAGATCTGACTTCTGTCTTCTGACTTATGGCTTCTGTCTTCCGCTATAACCCGGCCGAATTCGCAAGGAGTGTCGCGCTATGGAGCACAGCACGTTGGAGGAAGGCATTCGCGCCGCACAGCGCGGCGACCGCGAGGGCGCCTACCGGTTGATCCGCCAGGCGCTTCTGGAGGACTCGCAGTATGCGCCGGCCTGGTATTACATGAGCTTTCTGATCGACGACGCCGACCGGCAGCGCGAGTACCTTGAATGGGCGCTGAAGCTCGCCCCGGATTATGGCGAAGCCCGCGAAGCGCTGGAGCAGCTACGCATCCGCCAGGTGTTGGCCTCGGCGCGCTCGATTGTCGCGCCGGAGTATCGGCCCGCCCCGCGCAAGATCGGCGACTATCTGGTCGATCAAAACGTGATTAGCGCCACACAGCGCGATGAGGCACTCGCCGAACTACAACAGATTCGCAATAAAACCAAGCGCGGCGTGACCGAGGACTCAAAGACCAAACGCTTCGGCGATATCCTACTGCAGCGCGGCTGGCTGGCGCCGCGCCAGCTTGCCGACGCGCTGGTGCGGCAGCAGCAGGAGCGCTCGCGCGGCGGCCAGCGCCCCGAGCGCCTCGGCGAGTATTTACTTATGCATAACCTGGTCAATGGCGATCAGCTCGGTGCGGCACTCGCGGAACAGGCGTCGCTGCGCTTGCGCGGCAAGCACACCCGAATTGGCGAGCTGTTGGTCCGTAGCGGCTGGCTGGCGCCCGCATCGCTGAGCTCGATACTCGACCAGCAGCACCAGGATTTCGCCAGCCGGTACGGGAATTTGTAATACACTTGAAGCCTCTTTCGCCAACGATGGAATAGATATCATGCCCATATTTCCAAACGTACGCCTGGTGGCCGCGATTGGCGCCGGCAAAGCGGCCGGGCTGGCCAGCCGCGTGCTGCACGCCGGCGGCGGCACCACTCTGCCAGGCCTGGTCGCGCGGCGGATCGCCCCGGACACCCTGCGATTGTTGAGCGCCAAGCTGCCCGGCGGCGTGATCGTGATCGGCGGGACGAACGGCAAAACCACTACGACCCGCATGATCGCCACGCTGCTGAGCGCTGCCGGGCGGCGCGTGCTACACAACCGCGCCGGCGCGAACTTGGTGACCGGGCTGACGACCACCGTGCTGGCCGGCAGCACTCTGGCTGGGCACCTGCATGCCGACACGGCCTTGTTCGAGACCGACGAGGCCGCGCTGCCGCAGGCGCTTGCCGAGACCCAGCCCAGCCTGGTGGTGTTACACAACCTGTTCCGCGACCAGCTCGATCGCTATGGCGAGGTCGATACGATCGCATCGAAATGGCGCGGGGCGCTGGAGCAACTGCCGGCGAGCGCAACCGTGTTGCTCAATGCCGACGACCCGGCGGTGGCAGCGCTGGGCGAAGGGCTGCAGGCGCGGGTGTGCTACTATGGCCTGGAGGATCTACGCCAATCGGGCGGCGGCGCGACCCACTTCGCCGACTCGCAATTCTGCCGGCGCTGCGGCGCGCGCTACACCTACTCGGCGCTATTCTACGCCCATATTGGCCATTATGTATGCCCAAACTGCGGCCATCGCCGCCCAACCCCCGATTTCCGCCTAGAGCGGCTCGACCTGGACGGCACCGCGGCCAGCCGGCTGTTTATCGCCTTCCCGGCCGGGTACGCGGGCATCCACGACAGCAGCGACAGCGTCGATTGGTCGCAGCCGAATGATGCCCAGCCTGCCGCGGCAACTGGGTATCTCGAAATACGCCTGCCATTGCCAGGCCTTTACAATGCGCTCAATGCGCTAGCGGCAGCCGCGGCTGGGTTGCTTCTGGGCGTCGCACCACAGCGTATCCGCGACACACTCGAGACCTTTAGCGCCGCCTTCGGACGAATCGAGCGGATCGACGCGCATGGTAAGCCGCTATTCATGGCGCTGATCAAAAACCCGGTCGGCGCCAGCGAGACGGTGCGGATGCTGACCTCGTCTGTTGTCAGTGGTCCGTTGTCCGTTGCAGAGAACCACACAGGGCTGGCTCCATCAATTGTCAGTAGTCAACTGCCCGTTACCGAGAACCACGGACAACGGACAACCGACAACGGACTCCACCTGTTGGTGGCAATCAACGACAAGTACGCCGACGGCACCGACGTCTCCTGGCTGTGGGATGCCGACTTCGAGCGGCTGGCCGGGCATGTCGCAGGGGCGGTGGTGTCGGGCACGCGCGCGGCCGATATGGCGGTGCGCCTGAAGTATGCGGGCATCGACCCCACGCTGATTGTCGCCGAGCCGGATCTTGCCCGCGCGCTCGACTTGGCGCTGGAGCGGCTGCCCGCTGGCGCGACGCTCTACACCCTGCCGACTTACACGGCGATGCTGGAATTGCGCGCCGAACTGGTGCGGCGCGGCTGGGCCAAACCGTTCTGGGAAGATTAGACGATACGCTTCCTCAATCGGGAATATCTGTAGAAAACGGAACTCTTCGCCGGCCTCCAGCGTCATTGAGCTAGATATCAGACGCTCGTGTACAGGAGGTCTCGTATGGCACCCCGTTTAGCTTCTCGATCGCCTGCCCTGTTGATCCTTCTGGCGCTGCTGCTCCCGCTGATCGCGGCCTGCGGCGGCGGCGTGGCCAGCACACCGCTCGCAGCTATGCCGACCCAGCCGCCCGTGGCGGCGAGCGGCGGTGGCGCTGCGGCAACCGCAGCTCCTGCAGCGCCCGCTCCTACCGCCGCCGCCGCTGCATCCGACAGCGCGCCGAAGCCCGCCGACGCTGCCGGCGCCGCGCCAATTGGCGCCCCCGCCATAGCGGCCATGCCGACCCGCCCGCCGGAAGCTGCCGGCATCGCGATCCAGCCCACCGCCATGCCGGCGGCCAATACCCAGCAGCAGTACACTCCGCTCAAAGCCGGCGAAGTCGACGACAACGCCGATTTCAACGACTACCTGAACTACCTGCGCTCGGCCGGCGGCATTCGCGCGCATACTGTCGATGTGAGCGAGCGCTACATCCTGAGCGTCACGAATGGCCAGCAGCCGGTGCTCGACGCGCGGGTGCGCATCTTCGACGGCCAGCAGCAGGTGTTCGAGGGCCGCACCTATGCCGGCGGCAAGACGATCTTTTTCCCCAATGCGATCGGCGTCTCGCAAAATGCGCAGCAGCTGCGGGTAGTGATCGAAAAGGGCAATAGCTCAACCGAAGGTCAGTTGATTCGCGGCCAGGACGGCTCGCAGAGTTTTGTGCTGCGTGACGCCGCGGCGCTGCCCGCCACGCCGCGCTTGGACGTGCTGTTCCTGCTCGACGCGACCGGCAGCATGGGCGATGAGATCGGCCAGATCCAGCAGACGATCGTCAGTATCGCCGAGCGGATCGACCGGATCCAGCCACGGCCCGAGTTGCGCTTCGGCCTGGTTGCCTACCGCGACCGCGGCGACGACTACGTGACGCGCGTGAACGACTTCACGGCGAATGTCGACGAATTCCAAGGCCTCTTGCTGAATACCGCGGCCGGCGGCGGCGGCGACGATCCGGAATCGCTGAACGAAGGATTGCACGCGGCCATCCAGCGGGTTGGCTGGGCCGACGACGCGGTGCGCCTGACCTTCCTGGTCGCCGACGCGCCACCGCACCTAGACTATGACCAGGACTATGACTATGTGACTGAGTCACAGGCCGCAGTCTCGAAGGGCATCAAAGTGTACACGATCGCGGCCAGCAACAGCGGCGATGAGGCCGAGTACATCATGCGCCAGATCTCGCAGCAGACGCTGGCGCGCTTTATCTTCCTGACCTATCAGCAAGGACAAAACTCAGGCACACCCGGCGACACGACCCTTCACCAGGTCGACCCCGACAACTTCACCGTCGAGCGGCTCGACGACCTAGTAGTGCAGATAGTGCAGCGCGAGTTGGCGCTGGCGCAGGGCGTCGCCTAAATCGCCAGTCACCAGTCAGCAGTAGGCAGTCAGTTTCGGCCATCGACTGCCTACTGGCGACTGGCGACTGGTTACTTCTGGCGCATCTTACGATCGTGCTCGATCTGCTTCTCGAGTGTCTTGCTCCAATCCAGATCGCCCATAATGATACTGCGGTACGCCGTCCACATCTGGTAGGCCGCGCGGGTGGGCGCCATCTTGCCGGTGCCGGTGCAGAGCCCTGGCAGCGCCAGCGAGCGTATCTGATCGCCGGGTGCCGACCTTGCGGCGCGGTTATGCGCCTCGACGGCGCGCAAGATCGCACGCATCGCCAGGTAGGCGTTGACGCTATCGCTCACGTCGGCGGGCACGCGCATAGTCGGGGCCACGACGACATAGCGCAGGCGCGCGCTGCTCGTCGGCAGCACCAGCGCCTGCCCGACCAGCAGCTCGCCGCCGTAGTCGCGATCGATCAGCTGGCGCAAGCTATCTTGCAGGCGCCAATCGAAGATCTCCTTGCTGATTGCCAGATCGACACCGCCGTCGGTGAAGCCGAACGCGTTCGCCGGCACCGCCAGCGCATCGGTTGCCAGGGTCAGAATGTTTTGATTGGCGACATGGACGCCGCTTTCCTCGGGGAAATAACGCTTCCAGGCTTGGACCATCTCGGGCGAGCGATCGCACAGGATCATTGCTACGGGCATGGGCGCCTCCTTGGTAGTGTGACAAGGTGACAAAGTGACACGATGACAGGTGACAAGATGACAAGGTGCCGCGTTCATCGGTAAGGATAATGCGTTGCGATTGACCTTATGGCGCTACAGAAAATCGCGTATGGCAGTTCTGGCATTCAATGATCGGCTGCGCCGCGCCGAGTGGAATAAGCGGAATCCAGAAGAGATGAAAGAATGTCCGGGCAGTGCGTGGTTTAAAAGCCGCAAACTGGCCACAGCGCGGGCACTGCTGCATACCGCTGCCGAGCCGGTCGTCGTCGCGCACTATCTGGCGAGTACCGAAGAAGATAATCATTTACTTCCTCAATTCAACGATCGAACCACCTCAACCCCATTTAACGCCATGTGATGTAGAAACAGTACATGATGCAGATCGCCGTCGTGCGCCTGAATGCCAAGATCGCGTGCGACCGCCACCGGCGTATCGAACGTCTCTACCGCATTGGCCGCGACGATCACGCGGCGCTGGAGGTTGGCCGCGTTGGCTTCCAAACGTAGCTGCATCGCCGCCTGGTAGGTACATAGATCCGAGCAATCGCCGACGACGATGAACCGATCGATCTGTGGATGCTGGGCAATCCATGCGCCGAGCCCAGTACCCACATGCGAATTGATCGAGTTCTTTGGGAAAAACGCCACGTCGTTGTAAAAAGACAACACCTTGAGTTCATCGACCGGCTCGCTTTCAGCCGTGCCGCGCAGGCAGTGCGGCGGGTAAACCTCGAACTCGCGCGCATCGGGCTCGTGGGCGTCGTGCGTCAACACGAAGCTGCGCACGCCCAGGTCGTAGGCGCGCTGGAACAGATCGGCAACCGGTTTGGCGATCCGGCCGACCCGCTCGCTGGCTAGTGGGCCACGCTTACAAAAACCATTGATCACGTCAATCGCAATCACCGCTACACGCTCCGGCTCGCCGCTGATCATATCATGAAGCGGCAGCGAATCCAACGCGGCGTACCATTCTTCCAGATACGCGAGGAATGGCTGAGTATTCTTGACAAGATTGATGTTGGTGTTCATCACAGTGCTCCTGATCTATCAGAGTCCATGTCGCTAATTGTGTTAATATGACACTATATTAGCACAACCCACTCTTTTTGTCAAGATGGCACTAAGTAAGACAAGACTGACGCAGGACGCGACCATTGGACCACCACGGATTAAAAAACTCTCGTATCGAACGTTTTTTCGTTCTGCGAACGAAAAAACGTTCGATACGAAGAACAAAAATCCGTGTTTTCTAGTGACCGCGTAAGCCCTGTAAATATCAGTGTAGATTGCAGATGAGGCGGCGCACAATCTGCAATCTGCAATCTGCAATTTCAGTAGTCGAGGGGCCGCAAGTAGTACTCGCCAATCGCGGTGGCGGAAAGCATGGCAGTGCTAGGTAAGTGCCGCTTCCAGTGGGTGCTGTCGAGCCGGCGCTTGACCAGCGTTACGTCGGCCTCGCGAAAGCCCAGCGCGATGATTTTGGCCGGGCCGTAGCCTTGCAACAAAAAGTACAAAATCCGGTCGGCCAGCGGGTAGCTGATCCCAAAATCGGCCTCGTCGGTCTGCCCAACCACCAGATCGGCCGAGGCCGGCTTATCGACGATCACGTCGGGCACGCCGACATGGCGCGCCAACTGCCAAACCTGGCTCTTGAACAGGTCGCCGAGCGGATTCACCGGCGGCGAGTCGTCGGCGTGCCAGGTGTAGTAGCCAAACAGTCGCTCGGTTTTGTTGCCGGTGCCGATCGGAATGCAGCCAACCTTCTGCGACTGATCGAACAGCACGATCATGCGCGTGCGAGCCATGATGTTGCCCTTGCGCCGCCCGTCGATCTCGGCGTCGAGCCGTGCATAACCGTCGACCGCATCGCTAATATCGACGGTGACGCTGCGAACGCCGAGCGCGTCGATACAGAGCTGGGCATGCTCCAGGCTGGCGCGGCTGGAGGTCCGATACGGCATACGCACAGCTAGCACATGCTCCGGCCCGAACGCCTCGGCACACAGGTAGGTCGTCAGCGCCGAGTCGACGCCGCCGGATAGACCGACGACCACATCGTTGAAACCGCGCCGCCGCCCAACCTCATCGCGCAGAAACTCGACCAGCCAGCGCCGCGCCGCCTCGGCGTCGATACGCAGCAGCGAGTCGTCGTTCGGGTCGAAAGGCTTCTGCATCACTACAGGCAGATGTGACAAGGTGAGGGGGTGAGGGGGAGACAAGCTGACGTCATCTTGCACATGTTCTGCCACCTTGTCACCTTGCCACCTTGTCACCCTGTCAGGTGGCTCATCCCACCGAACGCCGGCCAGCTCATCGCGCTGCGTACGCGCAAGCTCGCTCTGCAGATGCGGCAGCATCGTCTCCAGATCGGCCAGCAGCGGCTGATCGGCCCGCGCGATCGGCAGCTCGTCCAAGTCGATCGTCGCGCTGATCAGCGCCTCGCCCCACAGCGGCCCGGCAACCAGGATGTTGCCGCGCGGGCCGATCACAAGCGAGCCGCCTGGGAAACCCTTGCCGCCTTCGAAGCCAACCAACTGCGCAAGTACGCCAAAGACGCCATGCTCGTCGGCGATCCGGTAGAGCAGGTCCTGCCAATGCTCGACATTCGCGGGCCGCGCCGCCGCGACGCCGCGGGCCGGCGAGGCGCTGACCACAAACACCACCTGCGCGCCGTCGAGCGCCGCGATCGTACCGCTGATGCTATGCCAGGCGTCTTCGCAGATCAGCATTGCCACCCGGCCGTAGCGCGTGTCGAAGGCGGCAACCTGATGGCCCTCCGACACAAAGCGCGCCTCGTCGAACAAGTTATACGTGGGCAAAAATACTTTCCGATGAACATGTTTGATTGCAGATTGTAGATTGTAGATTGTAGATTGAGCTTCCGGCACATCTGCAATCTGCAATCTGCAATCTGCAATTCCGAGTGTGGCATACAGGGCGCTGTTGTAATATCGGTCGCGGTAGCGCTCGTAGAAACCGACGACGATGTCGAGCGGCGGGGCTTCCGCGCCACGTGCCTGGAGGTAGGCCGCCTGAAGATCGGCACAGACCTCGCCGGCGCTACGGGCGGCCTCGCGCACCCCGCCTTCGAGAAAATAGCCCGTGAGCGCGGTCTCGGCCAGCACCAGCACATCAGGCTGGCGCTCGAGCGCGCTGAGCTGGGCGAAGACTTCGCCAATGCGCGCGATATTAGCGGCGTAGTGGCCCTTTTTGGGGCGCAACTGAGCAATTGCGATATTGATCGAGATTTCCCTATTCATCTGTGCTATCCTCTTTATCGATCCTATCCTCCCTCCACCTGAATACGAACTGCTTGTCGCCGCGGTCGCGCCGGAAGCGGTACAGTGTGGTCGGGCGGCCGCGACCCTCGCGGCGTATGCCGGTGTCTTCTAACACATTGGCATCCTTGATCTTACGATAAAAATTGCCCTTGTCGATGGGCCCCTCCCCCCAAATCTGCTCGTAGATATGCTTCAGCTCGAGGATCGAGAAGACCTCGGGCAGCAGCTGGAACGCCAGGGTGGTATATTCCAGCTTCGATCGCAGCCGCTCCAGGCCAGTCGCCAAAATAGTGTCGTGATCAAACGCCAGCGGCCCAGGCAGCCGCCGCACCGGGAACCAGCGCACGTCGGTATTCTCGTCCGACACGCGCAGTGTCTGCTTATCGGCGCTGACCAGCGCAATATAGGCGACGCTGATCACACGGGTGCGCGGGTCGCGCTTCGGCTCGCCAAAGGTATACAACTGCTCAAGGTAAATATCGCGAACACCGGTTTCTTCTTCGAGCTCGCGCCGCGCGGCCTGCTCGAGCGATTCGTCTATATTGATAAAGCCGCCGGGGATGGCCCAGCGCCCTTCGTGCGGCCAGCGCTTGCGCTGAACCAGCAAGACGTGCAGCTCGCGGCTGTGCAGTGTGAAGATCACCACATCGACCGTGACCGACGGGCGATCGTAGCGCGATGGGTCGTAATGTTCAGCCTGATCCGCCATATATTTTCCTTCCACATAGTGTTAAATATACACTAAGTATATCTGTTGAATGGGCGCTTGTCAAGCGCGGCGACTTCAAAATGCACAGAATATGCTATTCATTCGTATCGTATATAATTCAGGGAAATACTTCTTTGAAAGGGACATCAGATGCTTGGTCGAATATCTCGCGGATGGTTTCTGGCGCTAGGGCTGCTGTTGGCAGGCTGCAGCCAGGCCAGCGCGCCAGCAGCTGCACCGCCGGCCGCCACGGCGAATGTGGAGCCGGTGTTTGCCTTCTCCGAAGCTGTCGCCGGCAAGAATCGCATCGCGATCGGCCTGGTTCATAACAACACGCCGCTCAACGAGCCGAAGGCAAAAGTGCATCTGCGATTCTTCAACCTTGACGCTAACAATCCACAGCAAATTGTATCCGAGAGCGACGCAGCCTACTACGGTCAAGGGCTACCATCCGCGTTCTATGTCGCCTACCCGAACTTCGATAAAGCGGGCAACTGGGGTGTCGAGATCCAGACGCAGCTGCCCGGCCAGGCACAGCCCAGCGTCAGCAGGCAGCGGCTCGAAGTCAAAGAGCGCTCCGACGTGCCGAATATTGGCGACCCGGCGATCGCCACTAAGACCTTGACTGTCAAAGACGTGCCAGATGTAGCGCAGCTGTCGTCCGGCCCGAATCCCGACCCGGCCATGTACCAGATCAGCCTAGACCAAGCGCTCAAATCGGGCAAACCGACGGCGCTACTGTTTGCAACGCCGGCCTTCTGCCGCACCGCTACATGCGGGCCGAGCCTGGCCGTTATGCAAGGTTTACAGAAGATCTATGGCGATAAGGTGAACTTCATCCATGTCGAGGTCTATAAATACCCATTCGATCAGTCGGTCAACCTACAGGCCAAGGCCGAGGCGCAGGCCACGCAGGAGAAGCGCCCGCTTACCGCCGAAGAGGCGCGCGCCGGGCTGTCCGACGCCATGGTCGCGTGGCGGCTGGCGTCCGAGCCGTGGCTCTTTCTGATCGACGCCAAGGGGATTGTCGCCGCGCGTTACGAGGGTGGGCTGACCAAAGAGGAAATCGGGCCGGCGCTTGAGAAGCTGATTGCCGGCCAGCCGGTGTTCTAAATGCAGGTTTGCAATAACTCCGTTCGAATTGCTTCAGTTCCCACAGTTCCTTTAGTTCCCAAGCAAGGAACTAAAGGAACTGTGGGAAATTGGATCGAACCTAACTCATCGCATCTAGCTCATCCAGCAGCCTATCGAAGGTGTCCATGGCCGCTTGGATAGGCTGTGGCGTGGTCATGTCCACTCCAGCGTCGCGCAGGAGATCGATTGAAGAGCGCGAGGAGCCGCTGCTGAGGAACTGGAGGTAGCGATCGACGGCCGGCTGCCCTTCGTCGATGATTTGCCGGCTGAGCGCCAGCGCGGCCGACAGACCGGTGGCGTACTGATAGACGTAGAAGTTATAGTAGAAGTGTGGAATGCGTGCCCACTCAAATGCAATCTCGTCGTCCAGAACGAGCCCGGGCCCCTGGTAGCGCGAGACTAGATCATAGTAGCGCTTGTTGAGCATATCGGCGGTCAGCGGCTCGCCGGCCTCGGTGCGCTGATGGATGTCGAGTTCGAACTCGGCAAACATCGTCTGGCGAGCGATCGTCGCACGAATGTCGTCGAGCTGCTGAACGATCAGTTGCTTGCGCAGCATCGGCTCGTCGCGAGTCTTCAGCAGGTGATCCGTCAGCAGCGCTTCGTTCAACGTCGAGGCCACCTCGGCAACAAAGATCGTATAGCGGCCGTACACAAACGGCTGAGTACGACGAGTAAAATATGAGTGCATCGAGTGCCCCAGCTCATGCGCCAGGGTGAACATATCGCGCAGCCGGTCCTGATAGTTTAGCAGAATGAACGGCGGAGTCGAGTAGGCGCCGCCGCTGTACGCGCCGTTGCGCTTGCCTACATTCTCATAGACATCGATCCAGCGGCTGCTGAAGGCTTTGCTCAGCGCCTCAGCATAATCGGGGCCTAGCGGCGCGAAGGCCAACTGCACCTGCTGTTGGGCCTCGGCATATGGCACCTCGACATCGACCTGTGGCACCAGCGGCGCGTAGGTATCGTAGACGCGCAGCTCATCGAGGCCCATTATCTTCCGGCGGATCTCTAGGTAACGGTGCAGCCGCGGCAGATTCGCGTTGATGGTCGACACTAGATTGTGATACACATCCAAAGGGATGTCGCGCGGGTCGAGCGCCGCCGCCAGCGCCGATGGGTAGCCGCGCACGCGCGCGTTCAGCGCATGGCTGCGCACCTCGGCGGCCAGCGCGGTGCCCAGCGTGTTCAGAATGCTCTGGTACGAGCTGTAGTAGCCCTTGAAAGCGTCTCGGCGCACCCGGCGATCCTGGCTCTCCATCAACCGACCGTAGCGCGCGTGCGAGAGCTGCAGCGGCTGATCCTGTTCATCTTCAATTGTCGGAAACTTCAGGTCGGCATTGGTCAGAATATCGAAGATCTCGCTCGGCGCGCGCGTCACATCGCCAAACTGCGCCAGAATGCCTTCGACCTCGGCCGAGCGAATATGGGCGCGCTGGCGCGCCAACTCCTCCAACTCATAGGTATAGATTCGTAGCTTTGGCTCCGCCTTCAGCCACGCCGCGATTGTCTCCTGCGGCAGAGCGAGAATTTCCGGCTCGATAAACGCTAGCGCCGCGCTAATCCGCGCCACCAGCGAGCCGGCTCGCTCGTCGAGCGCCTGACCGGTCGGGTCGGTGCTGTCGGAATCCTTGCGGTGGCTGGCATAGATATACAGCTGATACAGAATCTTGGTCATCTCATCGCGCAGCGTAAGCGCCTGAAGCAGCACCGACGCACCTTGCCCCAGCGTGCCCTGCAGCGCCGTGACATCGGGCAGCATGCTTTCCAGCCGCGCCACATCTTGATCCCAGGCATCAGTATTCGGGTATACCGTTGCTAAATCCCAGGTGTATTCGACGGGAATTTCCGCACGTTGAGGAACTTTTTGCGCTTCGGCCATGATGACAAACCTCCATTGATGCGAGTAGCTAGGATGGACGGGGCGCAGCGCGGGAGATGCGGCCACGTCTCACCCTTGTCTGCTTTGTGCCGCGCCGGCCTGCCACGCCGGCCCGGCGCCCCAAGATTGTACCATAGACCGGCATAGACTGCCGACCGCATCCGCCCGCGCGGCAAGACGAAGGGCCTGGAGTTTCCCAAGCCCTTCGGATGCGTTCTATCGCTCGGTCTACTTCGTAAACTTGAAGTTCGCTCGCTGGATGCTGCGGTCGTTGAACAGTATGACGAACTGCCGACACGTATTCCCCCACGTCTCAGCGGCCTTGATTACCAGGGTGCCGGTGGCATAAGCGGTCCAGTAGTTCGGGCGCGTCAGGATGGCCAGTGCTGAACAATTGGATCATCTTCCAACACGCAAGCGCCACAAATATGCGTCAACAGTTTTCGCAGAATACTTCTGGTGAGATCGATGATCTGAGTAATCTGTGGACGGTTTTTCATCCCTGCGTGCTATAATGCGCCACATGCCCAAACTCCCCGACATCCAGCTCCCAACTCACCTCAAAGATCGCCTGGCACAAGGTCATCCCTGGGTCTACCGCACGCACGTGCCGCCAAGCGTACGGCTGCCCTCGGGCGCCTGGGTGCGGGCGCGCTGCGGTAGCTGGAGCGCCTATGCCCTGTGGGACGCCGAGCGGCCAATCGCTCTGCGGATCTTCTCCGAGCGCCAGCCGCCCGACGCGCGCTGGGTGCGCGAGCGCGCCCAGGCCGCCTGGGATCTGCGCGCCCCACTGCGCGACCCTTCGACCGGCTCAGGGCAGGGAGCCGGTTGCACCGCCTATCGCTGGCTGTTCGGCGAGGGCGACGGCCTGCCGGGATTGACCGCCGACCTGTACGGCGATTTCGTGGTGATCCAGACCTACATGGACGGCGCCGCTCAGCTCGTCGATTGGCTGACCGACGCGCTACGGGCGATTGCGCCGCTGCGGGGGATCGTGCTCAAGGGACGGGTGGTGGAAGACAGATCAACTGCTGACGAAGAGGAGTCAGTTGTCGATAGTCCGTTGTCAGTTGAAAAAGGGCGCCCGCAACGAACGACGAACGACGGACTACGGACTATCTGGGGCATCCCGCCGCCCAAAAACTTGGTGGTGCGCGAGCATGGCATCCAGTTCTACACTGATCTGCAGGGTGGCCAGAAGACTGGCCTGTTCCTCGACCATCGCGAGAACCGGCGCTTCGTCGAAGGACTCAGCGCTGGGCGCACCGTGCTGAACTGCTTTGCCTACACCGGCGCCTTTTCGCTGTATGCGCTGCGCGGCGGCGCGCGCGCGGTTGTGAGCGCCGATATCGGCAAAGGGCTCGCCGAGGCCGCCGCTGCCAATGTCGCGCTGAACGGCTTCGACGCCCAACGCCACTCCTTCATCACCGACGATTGCTTCGAGCTGCTGAGTCGTTATGTCAATGATGAGCGCCGGTTCGATGTGGTCGTCCTCGATCCGCCGAGTTTCGCAAAGAGCAAGCAGAGCCGTTACGCCGCGATCCGCGCCTACACCAGGCTCAACGCGCTGGCAATGCGCTGTCTGACGCCAGGCGGCCTGCTGGCAAGCGCCAGCTGCACCAGCCAGGTCGGGCCGGAAGCCTTCAAGGAGATGCTTGCCGCCGCTGGGGCTAGCGCCGACAAGCGCTTCCAGATCATTCACGAGGCCGGCCAGCCGATCGACCATCCAGTGCCGGCGGCCTTTCCCGAAGGGCGGTATCTCAAGTTCGTGGTCGGGCGGGTGAGCGATATAGCATAGTGAGGAGTCAGGAGTCAGAAGCATGAATTCGGACTTCTGACTCCTGACTCCTGGCACCCATGTTGCTGATCGTTCAGGGGAATAGCCATGAAAAGGATGGAACGCGCCATCTGCCTGGCCACGCTCGCGCTCCTGGCAGGATGCGGGCGATCAACGCCTGGGCAGCCGGCGCAAGCAGGAGGCGCAGCCGTGAACTTCACATTGCGCAGCCCGGCATTTGCCGAGGGCGCCACAATTCCGGTCAAATATACTTGTGATGGCGAGAACACTCCGCCGCCGCTCCGGTGGGAGGGCGCGCCAGAGGCCCAAAGCTTTGTGCTCATCGTCGATGACCCCGACGCGCCGAGCGGAACCTTCACCCACTGGGTGCTCTACGATGTCCCCGGCGCCGAACGCGAACTGCCCGAGGGGCTGCCAAGCGTCGGCGCGCTCGGTACGCCCGGCATGAACGACTTCATGCAGATTGACTACGGCGGCCCCTGCCCGCCGCCCGGCAGCGGCCCGCACCGCTACTTCTTCACCATGTATGCGCTGGATGTCGTGTCGCTGCTCACTCCGCGCGGGCGCCCGCGGCGCGAGATCGAAGCCGCTATGCAGGGCCACGTGCTCGGCCAGGCGCGGATGATGGGCCGATACGAGCGCCACTGACGCGAATTCTAGGTTATGAGTTATGAGTTTTTGACTCGGCTCTAACTCAAACTCGTAACTCATAACTCATAACTCTGTCTTGTCACCCCGTCCAGTTTCCGGTATAATCCCTCGCATCCCAAACTATTGAAACCCTGATGGTGGCGACAGAGGGGTGGCCGATGGGCGACCTGTTCGACGGCTATACGACTGATAGCTTTTTCGACGAGATGTTCGCGGCACGCGGAAAGCCGCACCCGCACTACCAGCGGCTCTACCAGCGGTTGAGCGAGCTTTCAGGTGCCGATTTCGACGACCGCATCCGCTTCGCTGACATCGCCTTTCTCTACCAGGGCATCACCTTTACGGTCTACAGCGCCCACGAGGGTATCGAGCGCATCTTTCCATTCGACCTGGTGCCGCGGATCATCCCGCAAGCCGAGTGGCAATTGCTCGATCGCGGCCTGCACCAGCGCGTCAAGGCGCTGAACCTCTTTCTTCACGATGTCTACCACGACCAACGCATCCTCCGCGAAGGACTCATTCCGGTTGAATTGGTGCTTGGATCGCAGGGCTTCTGCGACCAGATGGTCGGCGTCGAGCCGCCAGGTGGCGTCTACATGCATATCACGGGCTCCGATCTGGTACGCGACGAGCGCGGGCGCTATGTGGTGCTGGAAGATAACGGCCGCAGTCCTTCAGGCGTCTCGTATATGTTGGAAAATCGCGCGGCAATGAAGCGCGCCTTCCCGCGCCTGTTCGAACGCTCGGGCGTGCTGCCGGTCGAGCACTACCCCCAGGCGCTGCTGGAGACGCTGCGCGGCGTCGCGCCGCCCGGGGTCGATCAGCCTACGGTGGTGCTGCTGACGCCGGGTGTCTACAACTCGGCCTATTTCGAGCACTCATTTCTGGCCCGCCAGATGGGCATCGAGCTAGTGGAAGGGCGCGACCTGGTGGCCTACGAGAATCGCATCTATATGCGTACGATCCGCGGCCTCCAGCCGGTCGACGTGATCTACCGGCGTATCGACGATGCCTTTCTCGACCCACTGGCCTTCCGATCGGACTCAATCCTCGGCTGCCCCGGCCTGTTTAACGCCTATCGCGCTGGCCGCGTGACGCTGGCGAACGCGGTAGGCACCGGCGTGGCCGACGACAAGGCGATCTACCCGTTCGTGCCGGCAATGATCCGTTTCTACCTTTCCGAGGAGCCGATTCTCGAAAATGTGCCGACCTACCGCGCCGATGATCCATCGGAGCTGACCTATATTCTCGAAAACCTCGACAAGCTGGTGGTGAAATCGGTGAATGAGTCGGGCGGCTACGGCATGCTGGTCGGCCCGCATGCTACGATCACCGAGCGCACGACCTTCGCCGAGAAAATTCGCGCTCAGCCGCGCAACTTCGTCGCCCAGCCAACGCTGGCGCTCAGCTGCCACCCAACTCTGGTCGATGGCCACTTTGAAGGCCGGCATGTCGACTTTCGCCCGTACATCCTGTACGGTCGCGAGATCACGATCGTCCCCGGCGGACTCACGCGCGTCGCGCTGCGCAAGGGCTCGCTGGTGGTCAACTCCTCGCAGGGCGGGGGCAGCAAGGATACATGGGTTCTCGACGAATAGTCTGTAGTCCGTAGTCCGTTGTCAGTAGCAAGAGCAACGAACTGCGGACTACGGGCCACGGACTACGATCATGCTAAGTCGTGTCGCCGAATCACTCTTCTGGATGTCGCGCTACCTCGAGCGCGCCGAGGATGTCGCCAGGATCATCGCGGTCAATTTCCAGGCCTCACTCGACGCACCGAGCGCCAGCCAGGAGTTGGCCTGGGAGCCGCTGATCGCGATCACCGGCGATCGCGCGCTGTTCAATGCCTCGTTCAACAGATACGACGCCGAAAGTGTGACAGCATTTCTGACGATGCGCCCCGAGAACCCGAATGCGATTCTTTCCTGCGTCGGGCGGGCGCGCGAGAATGCCCGCGCGGTGCGCGAGCAGATCAGCCGCGAGATGTGGGAGCAGCTCAACCGGCTCTACCACGACATATCCGCCGCCGACATCACGACGATCGTGCGCAACCCGTACGACTTTTTCAGCGAGATTCGCAATGGCTCACACCTGTTCCAGGGTGTCACCGATGCTACCATGGCGCATAGCGAGGGCTGGGAATTCATCCAGGCCGGTAAATTTCTGGAGCGCGCCGACAAGACCGCGCGCATCCTCGACGTGAAGTACAGCGCACTGGCCCCACAATCGGTCGGTGAGGGCGCGCCGCTGACCAGCCTCCAGTGGATCGCGCTGCTGAAATCGTGCAGCGCGTTCGAGCCCTACCGCCGCTCGCACTCGCAGCTCCAGGCATGGCGCGTGGTCGATTTCTTGCTATTAGACCGAACGTTCCCGCGCAGCGTGGGGTTCTGCCTAGATCAAACCCGCGCGGTGCTGGCGAAGATCTCGGGCAGCCCACCCGACCGGCCAGCCAACGCCGCCGAGCGAGCGCTCGGCCGGTTGTGCGCCGAGCTAACGTATCTCGACATTCGCGAGGCGCTGGCGGATCTGCATACGTACCTGGACGACATGCAGCATAAAATCAATAGCATCGGGGAAGCGATCTCGCAGAGCTACTTCGTGCTGAATGTCTTGCCGCCCAGCGTCACGCCGATGAGCCGCTACTATGAGGCGCAGCAGCAACAACAATAGCCGGTCAGCAAATTGCAGATTGCAGATTGCAGATTGCAGAATGTCGTGCTGCTTCAGTGCCGACTGGATTCTGCCGACTGCATTCTACGGGACATGATAGTGACGGATGCCCCTCCAATTAGGACAGAACCAATGCGACTGCATATCGAACACCAGACAACCTTCTCGTACGACGACGCGGTGCGCGAGGCGATCGGCGAGGCGCGCCTGCGCCCACGCGACGACGCCGGTCAGCAACTGTTGAGATTCCGCCTGACCCTTGACCCGCCGACGCCGTTCGACACAATCGTCGATCGATTTGGCAATACCGTTCAGTGCTACAGCGTGCTGCCACCGCATCGCCGGCTGGTCGTCACCGCCACGAGCCTGGTCGACATCAGTGCGAGTGCGCTGATCGCCACGCCACAACTGACGCTGCTGGAACAATATGGCTTCACATCGGTCAGCCCGTATGTGCCGTTTACCGATGATCTGCGAGCCTTCGCGCGCCAATACGCAACCGGCGACGCCGAGAGCACGGCGCTCGCGCTGATGCATGCGATCTACGCGAGCTGCGCGTATGAGGCGGGCAGCACCGATATCTCGACGACCGCCGAAGCGGTGCTGGCCGGGCGGCGCGGCGTCTGCCAGGACTTCGCGCACCTGCTGATCGCGCTGAGCCGCTGCCTGGGGCTGCCGGCGCGCTACATCAGCGGTTACTGCCACGACCCGGCCCAGCCGCCCGATGCCATCCTGGCCAGCCACGCCTGGGCCGAAGTGTTCCTCGCCGGGCGCGGCTGGCTCGGGCTCGACCCAACCCACAACTGCACCACCGGATCGGACTATGTGCGCGTCGCGATCGGGCGCGACTACGCCGACGCCGCCCCGATGCGCGGGATCTATCAGGGTAGCGCGCGCGAACAGCTTGATGTGCGCGTACGCATGCGCGCCGCCGACGAAGCGCACAAGATCTCGGTCACAAGCTGAGAAATTGTACATTGCCAATTCATATTGGGCTGCACAACTCAATATGCAATTGGCAATGTACAATTCATCTGATCGCCGCCGCCGTGCGCCGCGACGTGTAGATAATCACCGCAAGCACGATCATCCCTAGTAAGACCAGGGCAATCAGCTTGATATACGGCTCAGTCTTGGAGATGCCCAGAAGCCCGAAGCTCACACTGAGCGCGTAGTAGAATAGCACCACCTGGCGCGTCGAGAAGCCCAGATCGCGCAGGCGCAGATGCAGGTGGTCGCGCCCGCCACGCGCGGGCGACCGGCCCGCCAGCGTGCGCGAGATAACCAGCCAAACCACATCGAGGATCGGCACGCCCAGCACCAGCAGCACGGTCGCCAGCTTGGCGCCGCCGATGATCGCGCTGACGCCGAGCATATAACCGAGAAACTCGGCGCCGCTGTCGCCCATAAAAATCTGCGCCGGGGGAAAGTTGAACAGTAGGAAGCCAGCCGTCGCACCCGCCAACGCCAGCGGCAACAGCGCGATTGTCAGCTGCGGCGGATCTTGCCGCAGCGCATTGAGCGCCAGCGCCAGGGCGGCGATCAGCGAGACGCCGCCGGCCAGCCCATCGATTCCATCCGACCAGTTGATCGTATTGGTCATCCAACCGATCCACACGACGGTCGCGATAATCGCGAGCCAGGGGCTGGCATTCCACAGACTGACCTGGTTGACGAACGGAAACTTGAACGCCGTCAGCACGATTCCGCGCGCCTCGGTTAGCGCGCCCGCAGCGTCCGCGTAGCGTGCATGATCCCACAGATATGGCCCAACCGCGATCAGCGCCGCCGCGGTCTGGGTGGCAAGCTTGGGCAACGGCGACAGCTCGCGCACGTCGTCGAGCCACATCACTAGAAAGATCAGCGTGCCGCCAAGCAGCAGCAGGCCAAGCCGCAGCTTCTCGAAAGGCGCACGCGGCAGCCAGAGGTCAAGCGCAAACGTCGCCAGCAGCGCCACGACGAAGCCGCAGTAGATCGCGATGCCGCCAACATTCGAGGTTGGCCGGGCGTGCAGCCGGCGCCCGCCGGGCGTCTGCACCCAGCCGCGGCGCTCGCTCAAACGCATCACCGGCGGTACCAGCAGTGCGGTGACAGCAAATGCGACGAAGCATGTTAATGCCAAGATAGCAGTAGTCGCCAAAGACATGTCTCACTCCAGCAAAGAACCAAGAACCGGATACCCTCTGGGTGAACCAAAGCGTCCCAAAATGGTTCTCGGTTCTCGGCTACCCGGTGCCAAACTGCCGATCACCCGCGTCGCCGAGGCCAGGCACGATATAGCCCTTATCATTCAGGTGATCGTCAATCGCGGCGAGGTGGATCTGAACATCGGGGTGCGCGGTCGAAAGCGCCTTCACCCCTTCAGGCGCGGCGATTAGGCCCAAGAACTTGATCTGATGCGCACCCCAGCGTTTAAGGATGTCGACCGCCGCGATCGCCGAGCCGCCGGTGGCCAGCATTGGGTCAAGCACCAGGCAAAGATCGACCTCGGCCTCGGGCGGCAGCTTGTTGTAGTAGGTCACCGGCTCGAGCGTCGCATGATCGCGATACAGCCCAAGATGCCATACATGCGCGGTTGGAATCAGATCGATAATCGGATCGACCATACCAAGCCCAGCGCGCAGGATCGGCACCAGCCCGATCTGCACGCCGATCTGCTTGCCGACTAAAGGTGCCAGCGGCGTCTCAATCCTCTGATCGTTCAGCGGAAGATCAAGCGTCGCCTCATACAGCAGAAACTGGGTTAGCTCGCGCACCAGTTCGCGAAACTTTTTCGGCTCAGTGATTGTCCGGCGCAGCAGCGTCAGCTTATGCTGCACGAGCGGGTGTGGGGAAACGAGGACCTGTGACATCACGAACCCCTTCCTTCGGTGGAAACCGGTGAACTATTATAGCCGATTTCAGCACTTGTTTGAAAAGGGTCTTTCACGATATGTTTACTGCAGAAGCCCTGTGCTATGATACATACACGATTGTGTCAACAAAGAAGGAGCACAATGATGAGCGAGACCACCCCGACACCTGCATCCGAGGTGCTGCGGCCCTTCACCGAGTCCGCCGCCGATGCGGGCGCCGAACGGCTGCGCAACACCATGGCCGCGCAGGGCTATTTGTTCTTTCGCCGGCTCGTGCCTGCCGAAGATGTACTCGCCGTGCGCCGCGCTGTCCTGGAGCTATGCCGCGATGCTGGCTGGCTCGACCCCACCCGCGATCTGCTCGACGCGGTTGTCGCGCCGGGCATGCAGCCGACGACCGAGGGGCGGCCGCCGTATATGGCGGTATATCGCAAGGTGCTGAAGCTGCCGCGCTTTCACGACTTCCCCTGCCACCCGGCACTCATGCGCATCGCGCAACAGCTCTTGGGCGGCCGGGTGCTGGTGCACCCAAGGCGGATCGGGCGGATGACCTTTCCAAACTACACGGTCGCCACCACGCCGCCGCACCAAGATCACTTCTACATCCGCGGATCGGTCGACACATATTCATGCTGGACGCCGCTCGGCGCATGCCCAATTGCGCTCGGCGGGTTAGCCGTCTGGCCGGGCTCGCACACGCGCGGCTTCCTCGACCATAGCGTCCACCACCCCGGCGCGGTTGGCGGCTCCGGCGTGCCAGTCGACCCGGCCGAAGCGATCTGGCACACCACCGATTTCGAGCCTGGCGACGCGCTATTCTTTCACGCGTTTACGATCCACAAAGCGCTGCCAAATCTTTCGGGCGACCGGCTGCGGCTCTCGACTGACAACCGTTACCAGCGCGAGGGCGATGCGATTGATCCAGGCGCGCTGCTGCCACATTTCAATCTGAGCTAAGACAACGTGGCTCGGCCCGATCAGCTGTGTTTCCATGATCATCATCGCAGGGCGCGATATATCGTGCCCTACGATGGATTCATTACCACTTTCATTGCATAGCGCTGTTGAACTCGCGCCACAGCTCCTCGAACGAACGCTTCGGCTCGCGCCAGTAGCTCTCCGGGTCGACCACGATTGGCGGCGCGACATCGACAACCGTGGGCCGACGGGCGGCAAACGCGCGTAGTGCTCCAGCAGCCGGCTTCTCGCGGCCGTCGGCGTCTACGAGGCCAAGCGAGCGCTCGCGGATTGCCCGGTCGAGCGGCGGCGTCCGCCATAGCGGCTGCGGGTAGTCGGCGTAGGAAGCCAACCAGGCGCCGTATGCCCCGGCTCGGTGCAGCCGGTCGAGTGTTCCCTCGACAAAGGCCGCCTGCTCCTCCGGCTCGGCCCGGTATACGTGCAGCGGTCGCCCATAGGCGGTGTCATTGATCCAGCCAGCCTGCCCGTTGAGCGCAGTCGGCAGGCCCAGACTGGTGACGATGACCTGCCGCCCGGCCAGTGCCGCCGTCAGCGCGTGCATGTAGGCGACATACGCAGTGTGGCTGGGTTGTCTTCGCATGGGGTGTTCCGGCGGGTCGGCTGCGACGCCCACCAGGCCGCAGCTCTGCGCTATGTCAGCAGGTCGTGGGCCAGTGCTCAGGGTCAGCCCTCGCGCCGAGGTGACGCCCAACAGACGCGCCCCAGAGTCCTGCTCGCGCAGCGCCTCGCCCATCGCCGCAAACCACTCGGCGACCGCCTGGGCAGAGCCAGGCTTGCGAATCCGCTCTAGTCCTTCACCGAGCTGCCAAATGGTCAGCGCCGGGTGCGACCGGAAGTAACCGGCGACCTCGTGAATCAGATAGCGCTGCGCGTCGAGGATAGGCGTCTCGCGAAACAGATCGCGGGTCTGGTTGGGGTGGTAGGTGCCATCGTAGAGCAGCGATGGCCCGCTGTTCGGACGCAGCACCATTGTCGGGCCGACCAGCCGGGCGGCGCTACGCAGCTCGTCAAGCACATCGACACTGTTGGTCCAGCCAGGCACTTGCAGTGCCCCGCCGATTGCCGCCGGGAATAGCGCCGCGACCACGTTTAGCCCGGACACATGCGCTGTGTCGAGCGCATGCTCCAATGCATTGAACGCTCCGCTATTGATTCGCTGCCGGCCGGGCTGAAAGTCCTCCCAGCGCAGGCAAAAGCGCACTGTATCACAGCCCAGCGTCGCGACATGGGCCAGTTCTTCGCGCACCTCCCCGCGGTCGAACGCTTGCCACCAGCTAAACCCGGTCCGCCGCGGCCAGTAGGTTAGCCCTAAGCTAAATAAGGGTGATTGTGTTTCGGGTGACATAGGTTTTGAAGTTAGTAACCGGTAACCATCAGCCAGTAGCCAGAAAGCAGGAGCCAGAAGTCAGAAAAGCATGTATCTGTCATCTGCCGTCTCTGCTCTCGATCTCTCGTCTACCGCTATTATACTCAGTTCGGGCGCACCCGGCCACTCGTGCCGCCGACCCATGCGATCGGAATGGGAAGTATAATACCTGAACATGCCAGCCAAGCTAGAAGAACGGATCAAATCGATGCCAATAGATGAAGCGCGTTTCCGCCAGGCCATGGGCTATTTCGCCAGCGGGGTCACTGTAGTGACAACCGAGCACGAGGGCGTGCTGTATGGTATGACTGTCAGCTCATTTGCTTCACTCTCACTCCGGCCGCCGCTGGTATTAATCTGTATCGACAAAGAGGTGCCAAGCCACGACGGGATCAAGTTTGCCGGCCAGTTTGTCATTAATATTCTCGAAAAGCGCCAGGAGCACCTCTCGCGACGCTTTGCCACCACCGCGGACGATAAGTTCAAAGGTGTAGCGTGGCATTCCGGCACGCTAGGGTTGCCGGTGCTCGATCGAGTTCTGGCGGTCATCGAATGCCGCCTGTATACGCTGTTCGACGGCGGCGACCACACTATTTTTGTCGGCGAGGTCATTGATGCGAATATCGACGATGGTACGCCGCTGTTGTATTATCGGCGAGGATACCACGAACTCAAGTAATTGCATATTGTAAATTGCAAATTGAGGAAGGCCAGTTTGCAATTTACAATAGACAATTTGCAATTTACAATTTCAGACGAGGAGTAGATGATGTACCAACGAATCATGGTTCCGCTCGACGGTTCAGAGTTGGCGCAGAAAGTGCTGCCGCATGCGCTGGATCTCTGCCGCGCATTCGGCGCCACCCTGGTGCTGCTGCATGTGCGCGACACGCGCCAGGGCAGCTCCGAGGCGTCGCGTCGCTATCTGGATTTCACCCGCCGCGAATACGCTAGTAGCGGTGTCGCGATCGAGCTGGCGACGCGCAAAGGGCCGGTCGCCGAGGCAATCATCCGCGCGGCCGATGAGGAGCGAATTGACATGATCGCGATGGCCACTCACGGGCGCAGCGGGCTACAACACGTTTTCTACGGCAGCGTCGCCGAGCAGGTGTTGCGCAGCTCCACCAGGCCCGTGCTGCTGGTGCGGGTTGTGAGCGCAACAGCCGATCAGGAAGCCGCTACGCCACACGGCGCCACCCGCGACCGCACGCTGGCCGGCGAAGCTGAGATATAGAGTTTAGACCACCATCAAGGTCTACCGCTTGAGTAACAGAATGCGAGATCAATCCAGGCATGGACGATAAAATCAAGCAGGCGCTGGCGCGCGGGCTGACATGCGATATCACGACAATCGGCCGATCGAGCGGGCAACCGCGCCGAATCGAGATTTGGTATTTTGTCGTCGACGAGCGAGTCTACATCACCGGCACGCCCGGCCCGCGCGATTGGTATGCGAATTTGCTGGCCCAGCCGCACTTTGTGTTTCACCTGAAACAAGGGGCCAGTGCCGATCTTCCGGCGCGCGCCATCCCGATCACCGACGAGGCCGAGCGCCGCCGGATCATCGGCGCGATAATGCGCAGCAATAGCTGGTTCCGTTCCCAGAACTTCGATCTCGACGCATGGGTGGCGTCAAGCCCGCTGGTGGCCGTCGAATTCGAGTAATATTGGATTTCCTGCCGCAACTCACGCTGGAGCCAGGGCGACTGGGCGCACCGGCGAGCCAGTGGCGCCAACGAACTTCAGCGCCGTGCACACAAACATAAACCGATACACCTGCGCGGCCGCAAGCTCGCTGAGGCGCATATTTTCGATAATATAGATGCCCCGCTGCGCCAGCAGCAGTAGGTGGCCGGGCAGGGTACAGCCAAGCTCAGGGTCGCGCAGTCCGAGCACATCCCAGGCCATATTGTCGGCGCCAACTGCAACGACCCCGCGCTCAGCTAACCAGCGTGAGGCATCCCCCGCCATGCCCGGGCCGGCGAGATACCGGTCGGCGTCGCCCCAGGTGTGTTCGTTCCCAGTGTAGACCAATACAACATCGCCCGCTGCGATCGTGCTCCCCTGGCGGGCGCAGCATGCTTCCAGCTCGGCCGCCGTGACGGCATAGCCCGCCGCTAAGGCAGCTACGCCGAAGTGCGCGGGTAGATCGAGCAGCACGCCGGGCGCGACGATCGGCGGAATCTGTTCGACGCCGTGCTGCGTGAACCCACGCGAGGTCTGCACCTGCGCATCCACAGGAATACCGCCGCAGAGCACAAGCTGGTCGGCTTGGTGCGACAGAGCATCAATATGCGTGCCGGTATGCTCCATACACACGATCATCCCGGATGCACCGGTGCGCGGCCCATCCTGCCCATAGCTATCCTGATGGCGGCGATGGAGCACGTAGCTGTACCCAGGCCGATGCGCCGGGTGGATCGGCATTGTATCCGTGCGCGGCTGCTCCAAATCGAAGACGCGGGGCGGGTGCCGCGGATCGCCGATCGATACATGCAGTGGTGATGGGACCATGCTCACTCCTTCAGGTAGGCGCCGCGGCGCGAACGAATAATGTATCTCTAGTGGGTCATTTACATTGCGTATCGCCATTCCGCGTAAAACGTAAAGCGTAAGGTCGTGCTCGCTGCACTTTTACGTTTTATGCATTACGTTTTCTGTGCCCTCGGTGGCTCAAGCTTATTGCTCATCGCTATAGTGTATGCGATCAGGTACGAATTCTGCAAATGAGGTTTAACTAACTGGTATACTGTTATCGACTTGAAAATACGAACCCACCTTGATGTAGTGCGTAGTGTGTAATGCTTAGTGCATCGCAGATGTTACGCAGGATGCAGTGCGCACTATTGCTATGATAGCCAGGGAGTTTCCATGATCGAGCGCCCCACCCGCCTGACGCGCAGCATGTTGTTCGTGCCGGCGGCGCGGCCGGACATGATCGCGAAAGCCGCGCGCAGCGCCGCCGACGCCGTGTGCCTCGATCTCGAGGATTCGGTTGCGCCCGACCAGAAAGAGGCCAGCCGCGCGCAGATCATCCACGCCCTGCAAACGCTGGATTTTGGCGCGCGTGTGCGGGTGCTGCGCATCAATGCGCTCGACACGCCGTTTGCCTACCGCGATGCAATCGAGGTGGTCGAAGCGGCCGGCCAGCAACTCGATCTGATCATGCTGCCAAAGGTCAACGCCCCGCGCGATGTCCAGTTTCTCGATACGCTACTGACCCAAATCGAGGCGCGCGCGGGGATTGCGCGGCCGATCGGCATCGAGGCACAGATCGAAACGGCCAGCGGTTTTGTGTGGCTGCGCGAGATCGCACAGAGCTCGCAGCGCCTGGAAGCGTTGATCTTCGGCCCCGGCGACTACGCGGCCTCGATGCACATGCCGCTGGCGAATATCGGCGAGGCCGACGAGCACGATGCGGCGTATCCCGGCCATCGCTGGCACGCGGTGATGCACGCGATTGTGGCGGCGGCGCGCGCCAACGGGCTGCGCTGCATGGATGGGCCATCCGCCAACTTCACAGACGTATTGGAGTTCGAGCGCGCGAGCCGCGTGGCGCTGGCACTGGGCTTCGACGGCAAGCAGTGTATTCATCCGGCGCAACTGGCAACGGCCAACCGGATCTTCATGCCATCGCCAGACGAGTTGGCGTGGGCGCGCGCGGTCGCGGCGGCCTATGAGCAGGCCACTGCACAAGGCCGCGGCGCGATTAGCGTGAACGGCAAGATGATCGACGCGGCCAACGTGCGGATGGCACAGACGATCTTACAGCGCCAGCAACAGATCGACGCACGCGAAGAATAATACAGAGGGAGGAAACCCGATGATCGAGACACCGGACATCGAACGACCTTCGAAGGAACTGGTCGCCGGCCTGGCCAAGATTGGCAGCGCGACTGCCAGCGGCGAGCTGAGTCGCCTGGGCATTCGCGACCCGCACATCCGCGGCTTGACGCCTTGGACGCGCGGCAAGGCGGTCGTCGGCCCGGCGCTGACGCTCCAGTTCATGCCCAAGCGCGAGGATCTTTATCGCGTCGACGAGTACGCCGACCCCGAGAAGCAGCTCCACCGCCATGTCTTGTATCACACCCAGCCCGGCGATATCGTGGTCGTCGACGCGCGCGGCGACATGGGCAGCGGCGTGTTCGGCGAGATGATGCTGACTTACTTCAAGGGCCGTGGCGGCGCCGGCGTTGTGATCGACGGCTGCATCCGCGATTATACCCATGTCCAGCACCTCGATCTGCCGCTGTGGCTCAAAGGCGTGACTCCCAACTTCCATACCCAAACCAATATCGTCCCGTTCGCCGTCAACGTGCCGATCGCCTGCAGTAACGTTCTTGTGATGCCGGGCGACATCATCGTCGCCGACGACGATGGAGTCGTGGTCGTGCCGATCAAGCTGGCGCCGGAATTGCTGCGCACGGCCAGCGAGCACGCCGAGTGGGAGGAATTTTCGCGTATACGACTCGCCGAGGGTGGCGACCTCAGGAAATACTACCCACTCTCCGACGCGGCACGGGCGGAATACGAGGCCTGGCGGCGGGCACAAGCAGGGTAGGAACGTGCAGGCCAGCAACGACCACGGCCCCAGCGCAGTGCTGAGGCCGTGGTCGTTGTTGGCATAAGCTCTATTGGAAAGATGCACCGGTACATGTGGCGTAGCAACGTACTGGTTCCTTGAAGGCGAGAGCCGTGTTCGCGAAATGGGCTGTGATGTTCGTTCGGTTGTGTATTGTTGTGGAGCAGAACAAGTGCTGTGATGATTCCGCGAACATTGGTGTGCCGGCGCATCTGACGTGGATATCGTACCACACGTGCCGAGGCTATAGAATGACACATTGGTCACAATCACACTGTAATATGTAACTATTCTGACACCCGACCAAAGTACCACCCAAGCTACTTCTTGGTCTTCTTGGCAGCTGAGCTTGGCTTCTTCCGCTTCGCACTGGCGGGGGCTGCGGCAGAGGTCTCGTCGCCTTCCAGCATCCACCCTGTACTCTGGAGTACATCAATGATCGGGCTGCCCGAGCGTGGTGCGACCGCCACCTCCGGCTCTAGGCCGAATGGTTGCTGTGGCGCTTTGGGTCGCGCGCGCTGCGGTTGAGCCGTCTCCACCAATGGTGTTTCTCCGGGCGCGTGTATTTCCGCCGCTGGTTTGAACGGCTGCGTTGGCGTGATCGAGCGTGATGTTACGCCCGGCGCAGCGGCACGATCGACCACGCCTGGCTGCTCGCCGCTCAGGAGTGCGGCGTTGGCTTGATAATCGTTCTCCGGCGATGGGGTCGTGCGGCCGAGTACCCGCAGCACTACTGAGGTCATCGTCGGCGCATCATCGTCGAATTCGCCGTGGGCCACTGCATCCGAGCGACTGTCGGCGGGGGCAGCCGAGCGCGAGAAGATCGCCGCCCCGCCCGCAGCGGTGATCGCCTGGCGCAAGGTTGTCGCATCTCCGTCGAGCGGCTGATCGAAGAATCGCTCCATCCCCAGCAGCGGCACCTCGAATGTGCCGCTGGCGGCGGGGCGCTCCAGCGCCCGTGAGACCAGGAAGAGCAGCGACTTGTTGTAGATGTTGAGCCCGCCGACTCCGCAGACGTCGTCCAGTTCGCGTTGATCGCTAAGTGCGAAGGTGGCGAATCGCGCCACCGCCTTGCCTAGATGCGGCAGGATATCGCGCCGAAATTCATCCACCCGGATCCCCGGCGCGAGCAGGGCGATCGTCTCGACCTGAATGCCGGCCTCGACCAAGCGCTGAAGCAGTGCCGCATGGAAGATCGCGCCCGCGCTATGGCCAACCAGGTGAACCGCGACCTGGTCGGAACCATGCTTCTTAATATACTCGGCCAAGCGCGTCACCGTCAGCGAACCCCCAGGCATCCGTGCCATCTCCTGCTGTGCAGTGGTTGACTCGGGTGGCCAGACGATCTGGCCCGGATTCTCGATCGGGGCGGAGGCGGCGCGCGCGTTTTGCTTCATCTGCTCCCACATCCACCGAAAGTTCGAGCGAGCGGCCAGCTCGACCAAGCGGTCGAACTGCTCGACGAGGTCGAAGCCCAGGCCGCCGAATGGCAGCTTGTTCCTGAGAGTGTCGACCAGTTGATCCAGAAACGTCTCGATCGGCCCGCTCTGCCAAGCAAAGGAGATCGGGTAGACGCTGTTGTTGAACCACCAGTTCAGGTGCTTTTGCGCCGTCTCCAGGCCGCTCGCCTCGCTGACCAGCCCGCCATGTGCATACAGCACGACGTGGCGTTTGCCGGTCAGCCCTGTGTCGAGCCAGACGTCGTGCCACTGCGCCATGTGTTCGAAGATCTTGTCGATCTGCATGGGCGTACTGACGAACTTGCCGGTGGTCGAAAGCCGGCCCTCGTTCTCCAAGTTGACCACATGTACTGCCAGGCGTTTCAGATCGGGCCCAGGAGCGGTGACAAACTCACCGCCGGTGGCCTTGGCCGTGCGTGTGCGCCCAGATGCGAATGGCGTCTTGGGCACGCCCGGGCGCGCGACCCACGCGTCGTACGCGCTGTCGAGCCACTCTTCGTATGGCAGGGTCGCGAAGCCACCCTTCCCCCACTTTGGGCCCCACGAGTTCTGTACCAGAAAGCCGATCTCGTTGTATCCAACCAGCGCGTAGGCGTGGCCGCCGAGGGCCTTACTATTCACATCGCGCCGGATCAAGTGGATCGTCTCGCCGCTGGATTTATTCGTCATCGGCACGGGCCGCATCCAGCCATCGTGGATCGCGCCCGAGACGGCGATCGCGTGGAGCTCGTTGATCGCCGATTGCATGTCGTCGAGACGGTAGGGATTGACTCGGTAGAAGGCGCCGAGAGGACGCTCGCGGCATTTCTCGAGGAACTCCGGGTCGTCGAGGTCGGGCACGATGTTCATCTCCAGGCTTGGCCAGTCCTCGTCAAGAGCAACGCCGTGGTGAAACCAACCTTTAAACACGCCGCGCAGCGACGAGCCGACGTCGTCTTCGCCGGCGAACTCGTCGTAACGCCGGCCGAGATGGTAGAGCATATACGGGCTCACGCGAATCGACGGCAGCTTCCTACGCTTCGCGCCGTTGGCGCCAGATTGGGCGCTGGATGCGGTGTGGGCAAGCACGGTGTTAATCGTTGCGGCAACCGCGTGGCCGGTGCATGAGCTGCCCTTCTGCTCCAGCACGAACCGCTGCTGAGGCAAGCTGCGCTGGTCGAGAAAGGCTGGCAAGGGCTCGAGCCGCGGGCGGTACTGCAGGTCGCGTTCGTCGAAGGGGTCGGGCACCGCATTGGCGACAAAGGCGCCCGCCACATTCGGCAGCGTGATTGTTCCCGGCGGCAGAGTCTTGGCCATAGGTTCGGCTCCTTTCGATTGAGCGAGATCAGTTGATCTCGTCTTTGGAACGTTAACGCTAACCTCATTTGCCGATGGTAGGCTTGTGGTTGAAACAGATATCGAAGCACGAACCATTGCCGCCATCCTAATGAAATTTGACGATCAAAGTCGGTAATGGCGTAGTGGCGCCTTTAGGCGAGTTTTTGGCGTCAGGACCGTCTGAAGGCGCCACTACGAATACCCTATTTGATTGTCAAATCTCATTAGGCATTACCCTGGGCGGTTGCGCACCAACAACAGCAACGGGATCGCGGCAAGCTGGGCGATGACCGAGAAAACAATCAACAGGGGAAGTGAGCGGTCATACAACACGCCCATCAGTGCGCTGCCGGCGAACCAGAACACGCCGTAGCCGGTGTTGAAGACCCCATACGCGGTGCCGCGCCGGTCCGGCGGGATCATGCCCGCGATTGCGGCGCGCATAATCGACTCCTGCGCCCCCATGCCGATGCCCCAGAGCGCCATGCCCAGCAGTGCCAGCGCGAAGCCGCCGAGGAAGACCAGCGGCGCGAACAGCGCGGAGAGCAGCGCGACGACGACCAGGATTGTTAGCCCAAACCGATCGAACAGCCGCCCGAAGACCAGCGCCGCGAGCGCATCCACCCCCATCGCGATCGCGTAGAAGATCGGAATCCAGCTTGCCGAAACGGTGGCGGCTTTCTCGAAGTGATACGCGATCAGCGGAAAATCCGCATAGCCCGCCGCGATCAGCCCCACCGCCGCGAGATACAGCCAGAAGACGCGCGAAAATCCGCGCGTCGCCGGCGCGGGAATATCCACCTCTAACTCGCCGGGATGCGGATAGATCAGCCGCGCCGCCACGAGCACGCCAAGCGCCAGCAGCGCCGGAATGAGCAGCAGCACGAATCCAGTCTGGTAGTCGCCGCGAACATACAACACTGCGGCAACAATCAGCGGGCCAAGCACCGCGCCAATCTGATCCATTGCCTCATGGAGCCCGAAACCCCACCCCCGCCCGATCTCGCTGGTCGCATGCGACAGCATCGCGTCGCGTGCGGGCGTTCGGATTGCTTTGCCGGTCCGCTCCGCAACTATCAGCAGCGCGGCGATCTCCCAGTTGCCCGCCAGTGCAAGGAGCGGCACCGCCAGCATATTCACAGCGTAGCCCACCAGCGTGATCGCCCAATAGCGCCCAGTCCGGTCGCTGAGATATCCCGAGACTAGGCGGAGGCCATAGCCGATCAGTTCTCCGAACCCGGCCACCAGACCGACCACCGTTGCACTGGCGCCCAGCACGGCGAGGTACGGACCAGTAATGCTGCGCGCGCCCTCATAGGTCATATCCGCGAAGAGGCTGACCACGCCCAGGAGCACGACGAACTTCAGGGCCGTTCCTTTGGCGACGTCAAGCGAGCGGGTTCGAGGTTTGGATGGTGCTTCCACGATCGCATCCTTATGCTGCACCATACCTGGCGGGCAAACAAAACGGTTTCCACCGCTCTATCAATATCGGCGCCGCTGGGCCCGTAATCGCGGTGCTTGCAATTTGCGCTGCGATTTGATTTCTTTGGTGACCGTATTCAGCTTCCTGATCAGCACATCTAAGTATTGCTCCTGCTCCTTAGCAAGCAGTTCCTGAACCTTGGCCATGTCTTGATCCTTCAAAACACGGCGCAGCAGAAACAATGGGATCGATTCGTGCGCCGGTTCTTCGAGGAGCGAGGACGCGGCCGCCGGTGCTTGGAATCCCAGCAGATCGCAGACAAAAGGAAAGCGCTGGCATAGATTTCGCCAATCGATGACCGGGTTCGTCAACGGATCGACCGGATCGAGCGTCCCGTCCCCATCAGAATCGCGCCAACCCAGATGCACCGGTGTGTAGCTACACATCGCCCAGGTGTTAACGGCCATCAAGCAATCCGTGAACGGGCTGGCGCAGGACTCGCAGTTGCCGTTCACTTCTTGCAGGTAGCCAAACCGGGCCGTGCAGGAGCAGCCGCTACTACCATACTCGTCCGGGCAACCAAAAATATGGCCCGTCTCATGGGTAAAGACGCGGTCGATGTTATCTGGCCCCCAGCCATCATTTTGATAGTGCATGACCAGCCGGGGTTTGGATGCATAGGCGAAATGATGCAGCGGGTACTTGGTGAAGAAGCCGACGTAGCCCCAACGCGTGCCCAGGTTGGTGCGGATCGATGCCACATAATCGCGCACACCCTGGAAATTCGGTGCAAACCCCAGTTGCCCCATTGCCGGGTCGCGCCATAATGACTCGAGCGGCTCGTAGCCAGTGAGGGCCGGATTGGGCGCGACGTTGACCCGTACTGTGCGAATATCATAGTTCCAGGTGATACTGGCGCGTGACTCCTGGCGACCGAGCCAGGTCAATCCTTCCTGTACCTCAGCGACCACTTTGGCACGTTCCTGGTCGTTGAACTGCAAGTCCGCGGTGGGGCCTTCGACAATCACGATCCCCACCGCCACGCTGCCGATCAGATAGGGACTCATATCCTCGGCGGCGAACTCGAGTGCGCCCTGCACATCGGACTCGCCAGTATGGCGCATGCCGACGCCATCGGGCGGCTCGAGCATGTCGGGCATATCCCAGCGCTGGCCGTCGCGGGGCCGCTCAGCTTTCGCCGCGGCGAAGTCTGGCGACTGGCGCAGATTCCATGCCTCAACCCCCAAATGCTCCGTCTCCGACAGTCGCGGCGGCACAGCGGCCGGAGCATCGACGAGCAGGGTCCGCACGGCCTTATGGGCCTCTACCTTCTCGTGAAGCTGGGCCGGCACTTGCCCGATGACCACCCGGGAGCCGTAGATGTGCTGCACCTGCCCGCCCGCATCCTCGATCGCCGCCGCTTCCTTATGCGTGTCGGGCAGCTCATCGGAATGCAGCATGATCAGGCTCTGGTTGGTGATGCCCTTGCGCTGCGCTGTGGCCATGGCAACCTCCTTCTTATTATTGTCAGGGAATGTATGGGGTAGCATACGTGGTTACACATGTTGAACGTTCCAGCAGAGGTTTTTTGTTTGCTATGGAGAATGGAGATCAGCTGTTAGAGGAGATTACCCAGGGCGCGTCTTTAGCCTTCCGGCTCATAGTCTGAGTGATCCCAGGGCAGGCCCTCGCCTTTACGCTTTTGTTTCGCCGCGCGATAGCCAGCTGTATGGCGCTCATTCCAGGCAGCGACTCCAAGCCGGCCGATCTCATCCAGTCGATCGGTAAGCTCATCGGGTACCGCCTCTTTGTAGACACCAACCACACCGGGACGCGCCTCCAACGTCTCGATCAGTTCAGGCGCAACTTCAACGACGAATACATGCGAGCCATACCGCTGCGCGATATGGGCGGCGGCGGCGAGTTGTCGTTGCGCCAGCTGCGCAGCCGCAGGATCGTCGGCCGTCAGTACAACTATGCGTTCTTCCATCTCGACTCCTCGTTTGTGCTTATGGGCGTGCGAACAGAGCCGCACACACCATCCGGATACCGTTCTTCACTTGCTTAAGTGTATCACAGGTCTGCCAAATAGCACATTAAGGGATTTCTCGAAGAAAAAGTGAGCCGATTGTAGTGCGTAGGCCCTGCCACTACGCACTACGCACTATATTGTCTATCAACCAGTTTATTTTTCGAAAGTCCCTAATACTTCGGTGTGCATCGAAGTATGCATGTGCTATAATCGGGTGAAGTGTGGGAGGAACAACTGATGGCGCGATCGGCGAATACGATCGATGTATACCTAGAGGTTGGGAAGAAACGCACCTTCGCTGGCGCGATCGACTGGCCAGGCTGGTGCCGGATCGGGCGCGACGAGGGCGCTGCACTACAGGCGCTCGCCGACACAGCGCCGCGATATGCTGGTGTGCTCGGCGCGGCCCAGATCGCTTTCCATACACCTCGGGATGCGTCGGCGTTCGCCGTAGTCGAGCGGCTTGAAGGCAACGCGACCACCGATTTCGGTGCCCCCGATGTCGCCCCGTCAAGCGACACTCGACCGATCGATGACGCCGGGCTGCGGCGCTTTCAGATGCTGCTCCAGGCGTACTGGCAGGCTTTCGACGCGGCGGTGCAGGCGGCCACGGGGAAGGAACTGCGCAAAGGCCCGCGTGGCGGCGGCCGCGACGTAGAAGGGATCATCGAGCATGTGCTGGGCGCCGAGGCGGCCTACCTCTCACGGCTCGCCTGGAAGCGTGAAATGCGTCCGGCGGATGACCTGCGCGCGGAACTCGGTCACACGCATCAGGCGGTGCTGGATGCGTTGGCAGCCGCGGTGCAGGGCGCGCTACCGGCGCGCGGGCCGCGTGGTGGCGCCACCTGGGCCCCGCGTTACTTTGTCCGCCGTGTCGCCTGGCATGTGCTCGATCACCTGTGGGAGATCGAGGACCGTCTTGTGTGAAGGTGTGCCGGCGTATGTGGGCTTCTGCGCATTCGGCGGTGGTCGGTCGTACAGTTCATATCGCCTGCGCCGTTCGGCGCTCGACGCACTACTCCGGCACATCCGTCCAGCTCTGCCGGATATCCTCAAATAAGCGCCCATACCGCGCCAAGCGCTCGAGCACCTCGCCAATCGCCTGCATATCCTTTTTGCGACCGGCCGCCTTGAGGTCGGTCTGCAGCGTGGCAAGGATACCGTATGCCTGGGCCAGATGCTGCTCCGCCTCTAGTAACTGGTCGGTCCACTCGGGCAGATTATCCACGATCTCCTCCATTTTCACTTGATCGCCAGGCCGTGCGGCGCTAGTGGCAGCGATCGCCGGCGGATTCCGCTGGCGGCGAAGATCGCGTTGCCCAGCGCTGGCGCGATGCCAACAATCGGCGTCTCCCCGGCCCCAGCGGACGGCAGATCCGTGCGGTTGAGCAGGATGACCTCGATGGCGGGCACGTCGGCGAAGCGCGGCACGCGATAGCTGGAGAAATGATTATTAAGGATCGTCCCGTTCGCGAAGTCGATCGCTTCGAACAGGGCGCCGCCGAGCCCCTGGATGATCGCCCCCTCGACCTGGTTTCGCAAGCCATTCGGGTTGACGATTGCGCCACACTCGAACGCCTGCACGACGCGCACGACGCGCACCTCCCCGCGTGCGCGATCCACCGCTACTTCAGCACACGTTGCGACATAACTGCCCTTTTCGGTCCCGCCTGCGATTCCAAACCCGTGCCCTGTCGCGGGCTGGCGCGCGCCCCAGCCAAACGTCGCCGCCGCGGCCTCGAAGACCGCGTGTAGTCGCTGGTCGCGTAGGTTCTGCAGACGAAAGGCGAGTGAATCGCGGCCAAGGGTGTGGGCAAGCTCGTCCATGTGCGTCTCGCGCGCGAAGTGATTGGCGGTCGCGGCGAGGGCGCGGTACGAACCCTGGCGCAGCACCGGCAACGCGGGCTGGAAGACGATCAGCTGATTGGCGACCTCGTAGGGCGTCTGGATGCCTGCGGAGCCCGAATTGTAGTTGTGGTACTCCCAGGCACTTAGCGTCCCATCCGCGCGCACCGCGCTTGTGACATCGATGATGCCGGCTGGCCGGAAGTAGGCCCAGGTGAACTCCTCTTCGCGCGTCCAGACCAGCTTGACTGGCCGGCTAACGGCCCGCGCCAGGCGCGCCGCCTCAATCGCCGCCTCGCCCGTATGCTTGCCGCCGTACGCCGAGCCGGTGTCGGGCACGATCACCCGGATGTCGTCTTCGGGAATACCGAACGTCTGGGCCAACTCGGCGCGCACCGCGAATGGGCGCTGTGTGCCGGTCCAAACAGTCAATTTGGCGCCGATCCACTCCGCCAGCGCGGCGCGCGGCTCGAGCGGCGCGTGAGCAATGTAGGCCACGGTGTACGTCTGCGCCAGGAACTGGTCAGCCACGGCGCGCCCATCCGTCAACGAGCCACGCTCGTAGCGTTCGGGGCCACCAAAGCGCTGATTCTGCATCTGCGGCGCCGGATGGCTCTTGAGATATGCGTATAGATCCTGTGTGGCGATCTGCGTTGACGCGGTCCATTCCGCGCGGATGGCGGCCAGCGCCTGTGTTGCTGCCCGGCGATCGGCTGCGGCGACACCCACGAACTCGCCCTCGTGGACGACGGTGACGCCCGGCAATGCCTTAGCGGCGCTGATATCGAGCGCGGCGAGAGTGCTGCCGAACGCAGGCGAGCGCAGCACCTTGCCCACAAGCATGCCCGGCCGGGTGAGATCGGGAGTATAGTGGCGCTGCCCAGTGACGATCGACCGGGCGTCGACCTTCCGCGCCGATGTTCCGGCGATGGTCCACTCATCCGCGGGCGTGATGGGGGCATCGTCGCCATATTCCTGGGTCAGGCGCTGGCCCTGGGTCAGCTCGCCGAACCCGATTGCCTGGCCAGTTCGATCATGATGGATCATCCCATCGGCGGCGCGCAACTCGTCGCGGCTCACGCGCCAGCGCGCGGCCGCTAGATCGATCAACAGCTCACGCGTGGCTGCGGCGACCGTGTGGAGGCGCCGGGCCATGACCGGCGTCGTCATGCTGCCAACGGTGCCCATGTCATAGGGCGTGCAGGCGGTGTCGGCCATCACCAACTGAATTGCAGTGATTGGCAGCCGGAGTTCCTCGGCCACGGCCTGGGCGAGTGAGGTTCTGATGTTCTGGCCCATCTCGGCCTTGCCAGTGTATACGACCACTATACCGTCGCGCTCGATATGCAGCCAGTCGCCGATCGTCGGGGCAACAGGTTCAGAGGGCAGCGGTCGCTGTCCGCTGGTTGGCTGGCCTGCACCTGGGCCAGTCGTGCTCGCGCGGGTTTCGCTCATCGTTCACCTCCCATCGCGGCGGCGCGAAGCTCGGCCGCGGCCTGCTGGATGGCACGGACGATGCGCGGGTAGGCGCCACAGCGGCAGATGTTGCCCTGCATCCAGCCGATGATCGCATCCTCGCTCGGGTCGGGGCACTGCATGAGCAGTCCGAGCGCGGTCATAATCATGCCCGGCGTACAGTAGCCGCACTGGAGCGCGTCGCAATCAAGGAACGCCTGCTGAATCGGGTGCAGCTGCCCAGCCGTCTCCAGGCCTTCAATCGTGACCACCGCCCGACCAGCAGCCATGGCGGCCGGCGTGATACACGCGCGCGCCGGCTGGCCATCGAGCAGTACTGTACACGCGCCGCAGGCATCCTCGCCGCAGCCGATCTTGCAGCCGGTCAAGCCGAGGTCCTCGCGCAAGACGTCGAGCAGCGGACGATCTAGCGCGGTATCGACGATATGGGCACTGCCATTCACCGTGAGCTCGGTCACGTCGGACATGGAAAGCCCTCCCCAAAATGATGAATCATCGTGCGAGCGCGTGCCGCGTGAGGCTCGCAGGTTCGTTCCACGAGCACGAAGCGCCAGCGCTATTCGCCAAGCCATGGAATTATATAGCAGCAAGACGCGCGCCGCGCCAGGGCTCTAATTGGTATCATCGATAGGCTGGGGCGACTAGAGATCATTTCCAGCATACGATTGGTTGAATGACTTATTGCACAGCGGGAAATCTGGCACGATGTTGTTGAGCACGGCAAATGAGAGCGCCGGCCAGTTCGTGAACGAGGGGTCTTTAATTTTCACGCGGTACAGGTTGCCGTCACGATCCGCCATGATCCAGTGGACGATCGCGCCGCGCCAGCCTTCCACGATTCCTAAGGCCGGCTCGAAGGCCGGCAGCGAGCCAAGCGGCGCAGTCAGCGGGCCGCTCAGGCTGTGTGGCAGCGCCTGCTTGATCAGACTCACCGACTCGCGAACTTCCGCGACACGGACCATTGTGCGCGCGTACACATCCCCCGCGTCAAAGACCGGCACACTGAATTGCAGCGCGCCATACGCGGCAAACGGATGATCGCGCCGAACGTCCGCATCAATGCCCGACGCGCGGGCGACATAGCCCAGCACACCATGATCGATCGCCGTCTGCTTGGTCAGCCGGCCCGCGCCTGCCAGGCGATCCACCAGCATGGTATTCCCTAGGCTGATGTCCACGATTTCGGTGAAATCGGCGAGGATCGCATCGAGTTCGGCGGCCAAATTGAGATCGGGCGGGAGCGTGGAACCGACCCCGCCGGGAATGATGCCGCCGCGCAGCAGCCGGTTGCCGGTCAGGCGCTTGTTCAGCCGCAGCAGCCGCTCGCGGATGCGGAAGCAGTGGGCGTGAGCGGCGGCAAAGCCCGTATCATTGGCGATCGCGCCGAAGTCGGCGACATGGTTGTACAGCCGCTCCAACTCCAGCAGGATGACCCGTAGGTAGCTGGCACGCATCGGAACCTCGGTGCCCGTTAGCGCCTCCAGCGCCTGGCAGTACGCCAGCGCATGGCCGATGGTGGTGTCGCCGGAGATCCGCTCGGCCAGCTCCACGCCAGCCGCGGGCGCGCGCCCCTCGAACAACTTCTCCGTCCCTTTATGCGTGAAGTAGAGCCGAATCTTCAAATCAATCACCGTCTCGCCCACCACGCTGAAGCGAAAATGGCCCGGCTCGATGATGCCCGCATGCACTGGGCCGACCGGGATCTCGTAGACACCTTCACCTTCCACCGGCAGGAACGGAAACGGTGTACCATCGTCCTCGAACCGCTCTGGCAGCACGGCATCTTTGCGCAGCGGAAAGTAGCTATCGGGCCAGAAGGCGTGTCGGGTCAGCGGGCGGCGATCGGGGTGGCCGACCGCCTTGATGCCGAACAGGTCGTTGATCTCACGCTCGAAGCGCGAGGCCGGATAGGAGAACGTGGCCAGCGAGGTGATCGTCGGGTTGTCGGGCGGCAGGTCGCTGCTGGCGTGAACGAACCAGTTTGCGCGATCGTTAGCGAAGAGATAGTGGATCTCGAAGCAGCTCTTGTCGGCGCGCCGATCGTTCGCGATCATGAGCATCAGTTCGGCCCCAAAGTCGGCCCGCAACATCTCAGCCAGGCGCGGCGCATCACCGTGCGCGATCTGGATATGCAGTTCATTGCCACGCCGAATATGGATGTTTGTCGCCCAGCTATCGAGCCGGAGTCTCAGGGCGGAAGGTAGTTGATCAACATCGGTCATGCGCGGCATCCTTCATGTTCTGGAAACGATCCCCACGATCTGGTTCAGAAGCGTCACAAGCGGCGCGGGCAGCGCCAGGCCCAACACAACCAGCACCGCCACGCTGAGCGTCAGCGGCGCGATCCGCCAACCGCTCAGCTCGCCTACCGCCACACCTTCCGGCGGCGAACCGTACAGCATGCGATTGAGATGGTTGATGATGGCAATGAAGGCCACTGCCAGTAGCGCCAGGGCCGCGCCCATTAACCATGGCTGGTCGATGGCGAACCCGGCGCGGAACAGCGCGAACTCGGTGATGAACAGACCAAAGGGCGGTAGTCCGATCAACGCCAGCAGCCCGGCGGCGAACAAGCCGCCTGTCCAGGGCATCAGCCTGAGCAGGCCGCGCACGTCCTCGATCAGCGGCGAGCCATATTTCCGTTCGATATTCCCCACCAGGAAGAACACCAGCGACTTCGCGACGGTGTGATTGACCAGGTGCAACATGGCAGCGAATACTCCCAGCGGACCAAGACCGAGGCCGAGACAGATCAGCCCGGTATGCTCCATGCTCGAGTACGCCAACATGCGTTTATAGTTGCGCGCCAACACCACGCTGAAGCTGCCGATCAGCAGCGAGAGCATGCCGAGCGCGAACAGCAGATTGTCGGTATAGCCGCCCACCGTCGCATCAACAACCACCTTCCAGCGCAGGATGGCGTACATGGCCACGGCGAACAGCGCCGATGACATCAGCGCGCCCAGCGGCGCGGGCGATTCGCCATAGGCATCCGGCTTCCAGGTGTGCATCGGCGCGATACCCGCCTTTGTTCCGTAGCCCACCAGGATGAAAACGAACGCCAGGCGCATAACCTCGGGATGCAGTCGCGGTGCGGCGGCCAGTAATACCGGCCAATTCAGTGCATTTTCGACATGCGCGGCCCGCGTCACGAAATCAAAGTAGCCAAGCACAGTCCCTGCGAAGGCCAGCGCAATCCCTACCGAACCGATCAGGATGTATTTCCACGAGGCCTCGACCGAGGTTTTGGTGAGCGTGAGCGGGATGATCAACGCCGAAAAAATCGTCGTGGCCTCGATCGCGATCCACATGATGCCGACGTTGTTCGCCACGACGGCCAGCACCATAGCGAAGATAAATAAGTTGACGAAGATGTGATAGCGTCGCAGCTGCACGGCGTCATACTGCATCGCATCTCCAAGACCGGGACTGAGAAACAGCGTGAGCGTCGCGACGGCCGTCACGCAGACCATCAGCAAGGCGGCGAGGCTGTCGGCCCGAAAGATCTCGCCTGGACCGAAAGTTGGCGCGGCGCCGCCGACCAGCGCCAGCGCGACAAACGCCAGCGCCGCGCCGAGCGTGATGAGCGAAAGCAGCGCGTTGGCCCAGCCGACGAAGGCACGGTACGGGCGCACGCCGGAGGCCAGCAGCGCGGCTACCAGCGGGGGAAATAGCAACAATACAAACAGCATCATACGCATCGAAGCTTTTCAGTCTTTCAGCTGACTCAATTGTTCCACATCGATCGATTCGAACGTGCCATGGATCTGATAAATGAACACCTGCATGACCAGGAAGCCCAACAGCACGTCGAGAAACACGCCGAGCTCAACGATCAGCGGAATGCCGAAGGTCCCCAGTACCGCCAGCAGCGCGACACCGTTCTCCAGCACCAGGAAGCCGACCACCTGCGTCAGGGCCTTCCTGCGGGAAATGATCACAAACAGCCCGACAAAGATCAGCCCCACCGCCAGTGGCAGGCCGCCGCGCGTTGGCAGCGCGCTCGCCAGCACCAGCGGGCGAGTCACCACATAGGCCAGCAACACCAGCAGTCCGGCGATGATCAGCGAGGTAGCGATATTCACATACGGCTGCGACTCACGCTCGGCCCCGACCCGTCGTTCCAATTGGTTGAGGTAGCGCGGGATGATGACGACTTTCAGCACCAGGAAGAAGGCCGCGACAAAGTACAGTTCGGTGTCAGCGCCAAAGTAGCCGATCATGACAAACATGGCGGCGAGCACCGCCGACTGCCAGCGGAAGGCGACCACATAGGCGTGCAGGCTGCGCCGCCAGAGCAGGATGATGCCGAATAGCAGCACCAAGCTGGCGCCGAGCGTTGAGAGTTGCGCGAACAGCGCGTCGTTCATCGAATTACCTTAACAAAAACGACGATGTGACCGCCAGCAGCGCCAGTACGAACGAGAGGCCGAGCAGCTCCGGCACGCGGAAAAGGCGCAGCTTGGCGACGCGGGTTTCGATCACCGCGACGGCGAGCCCCAGCACGGCGAGCTTGGCGATCAGCACACCGACGGCGAGCCCCAGCGCCGCCGGGGTGCGCGCGACCGCCACGCCCCATGGCACGAACAGGTTCGCCAGCAGCGCGAAGAAGATCAGCAGTTTGAGAGCGGCGGCCCATTCGATCAGCGCGAGGTAGCGACCCGAATACTCCAAGATCATCGCCTCGTGGATCATCGTCAGCTCGAGGTGGGTGGCAGGGTTATCTACCGGCAAGCGTCCCGTTTCAGCCAGTGTCACAATGAACAGCGCCGCGAAAGCGAGCAGATGGCCGGGGCGCACCGCCACTGCAGGATCGGCCAGGATCTGGATCACGATGCGGCCAAGGTTGGTCGAGCCGGCGCCCAACGCGAGGCCAAAGATTGCCAGCGCAATCGTCGGCTCGGCGATCGCGGCCACCGTCATCTCGCGGCTGGCGCCCATGCCGCCGAAGGCCGTGCCCGGATCGAGACCGGCCAGCGCGAGGAAGAACGTGCCCAACAGCAGTAAGTACACCACCACCAATAAATCGCCCACGCTATCGAGCGGCGACGGCGCGAAGATCAGCGGGATGAGCAGCGTCACGGCTACCGCGCTGCCGAACACCATGTACGGCGCGAAGCGAAACAACCAGGAGGCATTGTTCGACATCACCACCTCTTTGCCGAACAACTTGTGCAGCTCAAAATATGGCTGCCACGGCGGCGCGCCGCGCCGGTTTTGCAGCCGGGCCTTCACCCAGCGCACGAAGCCCACCAGGCCAGGTGCGAGCGCCAGCGCCAGCAGCGCCTGAACGACCGCGAGGAGATATGCCGTCACGTTAGAACCACCTTGCGATGACAAGTAAGAACACCAGCGCAAGCGCGACATAGGTAAGATACATAAACAGCGAGCCGGACTGCAGGCGCCGAACCTGCTGCGCCGCGAAGCGCACCAGCCGAAGGAACGGCTCGTATACGACTTGCTCAAACCACGGCGTGATCGTGCTCCGATATGCGATCGACTGCACGAAGTATTTCGACTCAGGGTGAACGTCGATGGTCAACTCTTTCGTCGGGCGATACAGCTCCGCGAATACGCGCCGCAGCGGTTCGGCGAAGGCCGTGGCGGTGTATTCCATCCGTGGCGTTTGCCCGATCCGCCCGCAGCCCCACGAGTCGCCCCGGCGCAGCGTGCGATTCGCGCGTGCGACCGAGAGCGCCAGCGGGATACACCCCAGGATGATCAGCAGACCAAGCGCGACCAGCGGCGACGACATGCTGCTGAAGCCGGCCGGCGTGTGCAACGCCATGCCGAGCGTGAATGTCGCCTGCGTATCGGGCAGGCCGCCAAGACCGGCTAGAACGCTGCCAAGCACTGGGACGACCGCGAAGGGCGCGAGGCCGAGGCCCACGCAGGCCAGCGCCAGCATGCCCATGCCCAGTAACATCGAACGCGGCGCTTCGTGTGCGCGTTCGGCTTCGGGCGAGCGCGGGATGGCGAGAAACGTGATGCCGAATGCTTTGACGAAGCAGGCCGCCGCGAGGCCACTGGTCAGCGCTAACATGCCGACGGCGATCGGCATCAGCACCGCTACTTCAGGCGTCGGGATGGTCGAACCGCCGAGCAGTGTCTGGAACACCAGCCACTCCGAGACAAACCCATTGAGTGGCGGCAAGGCCGAGATCGCAACCGAGCCAATCAGAAAGAACAGCGCGGTCCACGGCATCGGTTTGATCAATCCGCCCATTTCCTCCATATTGCGCGTGTGCGTGGCGTGCAGCACCGACCCTGCGCCGAGAAACAGCAGCGCCTTGAAACTCGCGTGGTTGATGGTGTGGTACAGTCCGCCGATAAAGCCCAATGCCGCCAGCGGCATCAGCCCATAGGTGTGAAAGATCAGCCCCGCGCCAATGCCAATCAGAATGATGCCGATATTCTCGACCGAGTGGTAGGCCAGCAGGCGCTTGAGATCGTGCTCCATGAGCGCGTACAACACGCCCAGCAGCGCCGAGATTGCGCCGATGCCCAGCACGATCCCACCCCACCAGACCGGGCCGCCGCCGAGTAGGTCGAGCGTCACGCGCAGCAGGCCATACACCCCCATTTTGATCACCACGCCCGACATGAGCGCGGAGACATGGCTCGGCGCTACCGGGTGGGCCATGGGCAGCCAGATGTGCAGCGGGATGATGCCCGCCTTTGCGCCGAAACCAAACAGCGCCAGGAGAAAGACCCCATCGCGCGCCAGCGGCGTGAGCGCCGCGGCCCCCGCGCGCATCGCCGTGAACGAGGTCGTTATCTCGCCGGCGGAGAGCAGCAAGAACATCGCGAGCAGCGCGGCGAACCCGGCGTGCGTCATGGCGATGTACCAGACGCCCGCACGCACCGTCCCTGGCTGATCGTGTTCGGTCAACACCAGCCAGTAGGCCGCGAGCGACATACCCTCCCAGGCAATCAGAAATGTCAACGCGTTGTCGGCCATCACTTGCACGCTGAGCGCGAGCAGTAGTAGATTGAACATGGCGCCCAGGAGCCCAAGTGAATACCGGCCGGTATAGCCCGCCGAATATCCAAAGCCATACAGTGCCGCCGCCACGCCGAGCAACCCAATGACAACCAGGAAGAACGCGCCGAGTCCATCGAGCCGCAGGGCGACCCCAGTGAGCGGGAGTATGGAGCTGAATACCAGGGTGTAGGGTCTGCCCGCGATGATGATGATTGCGCCAAGCGCCAATCCGGCGCCCGCGCCAACCACCGCACCGGCCGCACCCAGACCGCGCCCGACGGTGCTCCGACCGCCGGCCAGTGCGGCGAGCGCCCCGAAACTGTACCCACAGAGCATCGCGAGGAAAAGTATCTGTATCATATCTGTTTTCAAATCATGCGGAGGCGAACACGCGGGCATTCAATCTACGGCGAGCGATCCAGCGCCGCCAGAATACCGCGCAGGATCGCGGCTGGCTCAGGCGGGCAGCCAGAAACGAATACATTCACTGGGATGATCTGATCCACGCTGCCGGCCAGCGCGTAGCTGCCGGCGAATACGCCGCAGGTGCGGGCGCAGTCGCCCACTGCGACCACCAGTTTCGGATCGGGGGTGGCCTCGTATGTCTTACGTAGCGGCACTTCCATGTTGCGCGTCACCGGCCCGGTCACGAGCAGCAGATCGGCGTGACGGGGCGAGGCTACGAAATGGATGCCGAAGCGCTCGGAGTCGTAGACCGGGCTCGTCAGCCCGCTAATCTCGATCTCGCAGCCATTGCACGAGCCGGCATCCACTTCGCGGATCGCCAGGGCCCGGCCAAACAGCCGCTTCGCCCGCGCCTCAATCGCCTGGACAACCTCGTGCAGCTCGCCATCATCCGGCGCAAGCGGCTCGGTGACCAAGCCCGTTTTGAAGATTTTCTGAAACAGTGTTGGCATATGGGCCTCGAAGAGATTCAACGTCACTGTGCTATCAGCCTGCTTCGATCGTGTCGGTTAGCTGCTGCAGCATCAACTGCGTATCGATCAGATGGTTGTTAAAGATCGCCCGTGCGATATCGAGCAACTGGAAGATCATCGGGTCGCGCACCTGGTAATACACGGTAGTGCCTTCTTTACGCGACTCGACAATGTTCTTGTTGCGTAGCACGGCCAATTGTTGCGACACACTCGACTGATCGAGGCCCAGCACGGACTGCAATTCATTCACACTCTTCGCACCACTGCGCAGTTGCTCCAAGATAACGAGTCGCGCCGGGTGCCCCAACGCGCGAAAGAATTCGGCCTTGAAACGATGGAGCGCCTGATTCATACCCTGTTCCTTACGAAAAGCAGACGCGAATGCCCGTGGCAACCAACACTCTACCAATAATACAATAATATTATAATATTTGCATATCTATACCTTCTGTACGTTATCATAGGAACATGCAGGTGTCAAGCTGATTGCTGATCGGCATCACGCAGTTGGCCGGAGCAAGCAGGGTATCTACACGCTACAATGATGCGGTGTCAACGTTTCTTTCGGACGCCATACTGTGATAACCCGCGCTCGAAAAGGTCGAAAGCCGCTTCAATTCCAGTGACGATCTCCTCGTGGCCCCGCTGCCTGCCATCCGGCCATCCCGGCACGCCGAAAGCGAGACGTGCAAGTAGACCGAGCATGTTCGCGACGACCCACGGAAGTCAAGCGCATCGCAGCACTTGCCGATATGTACTATATCCCGATTGCTCCCCACAATCCTGGCGGTCCGATCTGCATGCTGGCTGCCATGCATCTGGCGGCTGCGATCCCCAACTTCTCCATTCTGGAGCAGATTGAGGAAGAACGCGCATTGCGCGACCAGATCTGCACCAACCCGGTGCGCTACGATGCGGGGATGTTCGCGCTGCCCACCGAACCAGGCCTCGGCACGGATCTGCGGCTCGATCTGCTCGCGGAGCGCCATTTTCGCCCACAACCAGTATCTGAGTCGAGTGACTCATTATGGCATTAACCACCGCTTCCTGGTAGTGGAATGCTTTGACTCTTTGACTCATCAATGTCCGAACCGCAATAGTATAACAGTCTTGTCATCTTCTGCTTCAAAAAGTCATCCACGGCACATACTCTGCTCGATCCTCTATCGATGAACTGCTTTGGCATGGAGGTACAGTATGGCACCACACGAAATTGCCGCACTCGCGGCGCAAGTCGACCAGTTGGATCGCGAAACAGCACGCCGCGTGGCGCGATTGGTGTTGGAATGCAACGCAAGTCTCCAACTAGCCTTGTCGGCGGTGCAGGAGGCAGACAGGAGTGCGCGTACAGCGAATACGCGGCGCTAAACAGAGCTTCGCGCGCGTTCGCTTCGCTTTTGGAATAAATCGAAAACCCTTGACAGGCTCCCAGGCGGGCGGTTACAATCCGCGCTGATCTGATCGCGCGAGGCAACTCCGCTGTGTCATAGGTATGGTGTATGAAAAACTCTTCGACCGGCGCATGGGCGCGTTTGGCCGCTTTTTTATGTCTATTCGTATTGGCCGCCTGTGCGCCGCCCGTGCCAGCCGTGCCGCGACCGACGGCCCCAGCGATATTGGATATCACACCGGCCCCAACGCAGGATGTCGATGCGACGGCCACTGCTTATGCCGTTCGACTCATCCCGACCCCGACGCCAGCGGGGTTGTATGTCGTTCAGCCGAACGATACGCTCAGCGGGTTAGCCGAGAATTTCGGCACGACGGTCGAAGAGTTGATGGCCGCGAATAACCTGACCGATCCGAACGCGATTCAGGCCGGCCAGACGCTGCTCATCCCAGCGCTGATTACGAACACATTGTCGTTGGCGACAGCATCGGCGCTGCCGAGTGCCACGACGGCCACCACGCCGACGATAACGCTGGTTTCGCCCTAGTGCGCTTTCAGCGCGGGCTATAGGCCAGTGATGGCCCAATAGTCGCCTCTACCATATAAGCATAAGGAGCATCGAAGCAATGGCATCCAACACTTCACCACGCGCGGTGCTCTGGGATATGGATGGCACGCTGCTCGACTCGGCTGAGTATCATTGGTTGGCCTGGCGCGAGACGCTGGCGTTGGAACGGTTCGAGCTGACCTACGAGCTGTTTGTGGCGACCTTCGGCCAGCGCAACGATACAATCCTGCGTAGCTGGCTGGGCGCCGATCTGCCGATGTCCGAAATCGATCGAATCGGCGGAGCCAAGGAGGCGCTCTACCGCCAATTCGTGCGCGAGCGTGGCGTCAAGCTGCTGCCGGGAGTTGGGCGCTGGCTGGCGCGGCTTCAGGCGGCGGGCTGGCGCCAGGCGGTGGCCTCGGCCGCGCCGCGCCAGAACGTCGAGGCGATCCTGGCTGCGCTGGCGATTGGGCCATACTTCGCCGCGATCACCTCGGCCGAAGATGTACAGCGCGGGAAGCCCGACCCGCAGGTATTTCTGCTGGCGGCTGAGCGGGTCGGCGCGCGGCCAGCCCGCTGTATCGTAGTAGAAGATGCTCCGGCGGGTGTCGAGGGCGCGCATCGCGGCGGCATGCGCGCGATCGGCGTGCGCTCGTCGCATCCAGCGCTGCTCGCCGATATCGTAGTCGATACACTGGCCGACCTCGACGACGCGGCGTTCGACCGATTGCTCGAATAGCTGATGGTGATGCGAATTCTGTTCACCACCCAGCCGGCGCTTGGCCACTTTCATCGGCTCGTCCCGCTTGCCCGCGCCGCGGTTGCCGTCGGCCACACAGCGACATTCGCCTGCGCGCCGTCGTTTGTCCCAGTGGTGCGCGCGGCTGGTTTCGTGTGCATCGCCACCGGCATGGATTGGATCGAGTCCGAGGCGGTACGGTTCTTCCCCGAGTTGGATGCGCTGTCGCCCGGCCCTGAAGCGAATCTGTGGTGGATGACTGAGATCTTCGCCGGCACGACCGCCCGGCGCATGGCGCCGGACCTGCTCGACTGCCTGGCCTCGGCGGATGCGCCCGATCTGATCGTACGCGACCCGCTGGAGTTTGGGGGGTGCGTCGCGGCCGAATGTTCCGGTACACCTCACGCCAGCGCCGGCGCCAGTGTCTTCGTGCCGCCCCGCGAGTGGCGCAGGATTCTGGGAGCCCCGCTCGGCGCGCTGCGCCAATCCCATGGTCTGGCGCCCGATCGGGCTGTGGTGATGCCCCTTCGGTATCTCGATCTGAGCGGCGTGCCGCCCGCATTGGTGGGCCGACGCAATCACATAGCGCCGGTGACGCACTTTCTGCGCCCGGCGCCGATCGCGGCGCTCATACCCAGCAGCGCGCGGCCGAGCGCACACGGCGGACGAACGGCGCCGGCTAACAGCGTGCCGATCAGCGCGCCAATGCCGAACGACCGTCAGCAGCGGGAACACATATTCCAGGTATTGCCGGGTGTCCTCGGACACGACCAACGCGGCGACGACATCGCGATCGAGGTACGGGCTTTGCAGGTCGCGCGGGTCGAGCGAGTAGCCGACAAAGGTGTAGTAGCCACTCTGTTAAAGATCACCTTCTTGACGCCTGGCGCGTACTCGGCGATCTCGGAGCCGTAGATTTCGGGAAATACCAGGTAGCTGTGCGGGTCGTGCATCATCGCTTTGATCGCCCGACCGTATGATTCGATCCCTGTGTTGTTTGCGAACCATGTGCAGCGAAAGCCTTGTTTCCGGTGCAAAATGGCGGCCGAGAATCCATGCCGGTTCAGCACGTCGACGTGGCGGTAGAGCTTTTTGATCCCGCCGGATGGAGTGTTGTGGTCGGGGCAGAGCACGTAGATGTTCATAGCAGCAGCACCATCAGAACCCAGCGCAGGATTCGTAGCAGCAACCGCATTGTCGTCCCTATTGAATTGTAAATTGCAAATTGTCTGAATTGAAACAGCAATTTACAATTAGGTTCTCTGTAATATGTCGCGAAGGGTTGGATACAAGGGGCTCTGGCGCAACTGTTGCTCGCTGGCTTCGCCGCGATAGACCAGGCTGGCCAGGTCGTGGCCGAGTGCCGCCATGTTCGTGCGCCCCTGAACGGCATCGCGGTAGGCGGTGTGTTTGAGCAATAGCGCCGCTTCGTTTTGCGGTTTCAGCTTTCCGGCGTAGAGTTGGTAGGGCGCACGCACTGGTAAGTTGAGCGCATCGCAGCGTGCCAGCAACTCGCGCTCGCGCTCGGCGCGATAGCTTGGGCTGGGGAGCGGCTGGTTGCCATACAGGTCGCGATAATAGCTCGGCGGGTACGATCCGATCCGTGCGAGCATGTCGTTGATCCGCGCGCGGTGTCGCTCGCTTGGGATGTAGAGGTAGTCCCACACCAGGAAATCGGCCCCAGCCTCGGCGATCGCATGCAGTGTGGCGCTCAGCATATAGTCGGTGTCGGTGACATATGGTATCACCGGCATAAACGCCACGCCGACCGGGATGCCGGCGCGCTTCAGCTCGGCGATAGCCTCTAGGCGCAGCGCTGGCGCGGGGGCCTTGTCTTCGAGCTTGGCCGAGAGGTACGGATCGGTCGTCAGCAACGTGAACATCACGATCGCCAAGCTCCGCTGATTGATTTGCTCCAGCAGCACCAGATCTTCGAGCACTGTTTGGCTTTTGGTGAGAATCAGGCAGGGCTGGCCGCGATCGGCTAGCCGCCCAAGCAATTGGCGCGTTAGGCGGTAGATTGCCTCGGCCGGTTGGTACGGATCGGTCAGCGCAGTGATGCCGATCAGGTCGCCACGGTCGACCGTATCCAGCTCGGCCTCCACCAGGATCGGCAGATCGGTCGCGATCCGCACCGTCTCGTTGAACGGTCGCAGCCGGTAGGCCCAGCCGTCGCAGTAGGGACAGCCATACTCACAGCCATCATAGACCGCCATGCTATACGATGAGAGAAAATACTCGTTGATTGTCGGCCGCCGATCGCCGATCACCAGCCCATCGATTTGGTCTTCGAGGTAGTATGCCATAGGAACTCAGGAGTTAGGAGTTAGGAGTCAGGAGCCGAATGTTCATTCTGACTCCTGCCTTCTGACTCCTGAATACGTAATGCTTCGATCAGCTCGTCGTGAATACGTCCATTCGAGGCGATCAGCCAATCGTCCCAGGGATGCCATGGTTCGCCGCGACCGTTGGAGAGCCGCCCACCGGCCTCGCGCACCATCAGCACCGCGGCCCCGGTGTCCCATGGTTTCAGGTCGATCTCCCAATGCGCGTCGAGCCGGCCCATCGCGACATATGCCAGATCAAGCGCGGCCGCGCCCGAGCGCCGAACGCCTTGGCAGCGCGCCTGGACGTGGTTGAATTCGTGCAGGTTGTTGTCGGTGCGGCTGGCGTAGTCGTAGGGAAAGCCGGTCGAGACCAACGCAGCGCCGAGTGTCGCTATCTGCGAGACCTGCAGGCGCTGATTGTTGCAGTGCGCCCCGCGGCCGGCGCTGGCGCTGAATAGCTCGTCGCGCAGCGGATCATAGACCACGCCGATGAGTGGCTGCTGCTCGGCCCACAGCGCTAGCGAGACCGCGAAGTAGGGGAAGCCATGGGCATAGTTGTTGGTGCCGTCGAGCGGGTCGATGAGCCAGGTGGGCCGCGCATTGTCGACTGTGCCGCCACTTTCTTCCGCCAGAATGGCATGGCCGGGAAACTCGGCGCGGATGGCGCTGACAATCAGTTGCTCACTGGCACGATCTATGTCGGTCACGACCTCGAAGGCGCTTTTCAGTTCAATCCGTCGCTGGCTGTTCAATCCTTCCAAGAGCAATGCGCCGGCGCGACGCGCGATATCGATGGCAAAATCAAGCATGATTGTTATAGATCTACTCCAGTATTACTTCACTAATAGGTAGAATTTACATGGGTGGCATATTTGCCTTCGGCAGCCCTTCGACGGGCTCCCCTTCGACAAGCTCAGGAACCGGAACCGTGGTACCTTACTTTCTTTATCTTCTTCGTTTTTTCGCTCTACGAGCGAAAAAACGAAGAAGGACTCAAAATAGGAAGTACCAGAGCGAACGCAGGCTTTTAGCTATTATTGTTGGAACCTATGGCGTCAGCCGAGCGTCATCTGGTTGATATGAAAGCCGCGGCGTACAGCCGCCTGCATTGTACTGGTGCGTTTGGGTGGCGCTCCGCGCTCGTTCTTGAGAACGATGGTTCGGATATTGCTTCTCGGCGACTATTGTACCAGGGAGTTTCAGATGCGTAAAATACAATTGATTATTGCTGGTTGCGCGCTCGCATTGGCCGCATGCGGTCAATCATCGACGAGTGGCGCGCTCGCGCCAACCAGCGTAGCCAGTGGCGTGACGCCAACCGTCCAGCCGACGGCGGCATTGCCGACGGTTGTGTCGCCGACCACCCAGCCAACTACGCCGCCAGTAGTTGAGTCGTCGCCGAAGCCTGGCGGTGGGCTTTCGGTGCGCCCGCCGGATGCGCTGGTACGCGCCGCGCAGCAGCGGCTTGCTGCGCACCTGAAGGTCGACCTGAACGCCCTCCAGCTGCAGAGTGCCAATGAACAGGAATGGCCAGACGGCGCGCTCGGCTGCCCAAAGGAAGGCCTAGCCTACCCGCAGGTGGTCACTCCAGGGTTCTTGCTTATGTTTACCGATCCCGCGCAGAAGCAGTCGTATGCGGTGCATACCGGCATGGATGAAGCGCAAATGGTGTTGTGCGCCGACAATGAGCCGATTGATCTCGGCACGGCCACAGCGGAGGAGGCGCAAGGTATGGTGAATGATGCAACCGCGCTCGACGCGGATGGCCGGCGGGCGCTAGAACTGGCGCAGGGGGCGCTTGCGCGCGAATTGGGCATCCAGCCAAGCGAGGTGATCTTTGTTCAGGGTAGTCCGGTAGAATGGAACGACAGCAGCCTGGGCTGCCCTAAACCGGATCAGGCATACCTGCAGGTGATCACGCCCGGCTACCGATTCACGTTACAGGCGCGGGGCCAGAGCTATGAATATCACACCGATCTTGGGCGGCGGGCGGTGCGGTGCGAGCCGTAGGCAGGCTGCAGTAAGCAGTCGCCAGTCGGCAGACTCAACGTTGACGACCGGCGACTGGCGACTGCCTACTTATCTGGTCGGTTTTGAAAGATCTCCATCCACTCCGCAATCTCGGCCTCGCTGAGCTGCACATCGCGTTTTTCCTCGGGCGGTGCGGCGACGCGGGCAGGCGCGGCGAGCAACTGGCGAGCGAATTCTTGTGAGCTAATCACCTTGACCCCACGCTCTTCGGCCACGCGCATCACTTGGCGATCCGATGTGACCAGCGTCCAATCGCGGGGCCGCTTCAGCGCGCGCAGCCGCTTGATTAGGTGTGCATCGGCATCTTGCGGCGAACGCGCGAAATGACAGGTGATGCCGTAGCCATCGAGCTTCTGCGGGTGGCCATACACGCCGTGGTCGAATACCACCACGACCTGACGGCTGCGCTTGGCAGTGCTGTAGCGGCGCAGCAGCATGATCAACTCGCCCTCGTCGTCGGCGTCGGATAGCTTGATGCCCGGTATTTGCCCGATGAGATTATGACCGTCTACCAGCAGCGGCATGATTGCACAATATTTCTGTGAGATTTATCACAGATATTATAGCGCATAACCAGTGCTGTGCGGGCTTCTTTGTAAAAAATGTAAACAATTATCCGCAGGTATTGACTCTGATCATATTTTGGGCTATATTATATGCAGATTAGTCGCTTAAGTGCATAATTTGATTTTAATATTTGAGGCCTGCTATGCCGCCCACCCCCGAGTCTAATTTACTGCCGCGTTCGCAGCCAGTCACTATCTCAGTCGCGCTCGAGCCGGCACTGAATGTGTTGAATAGTCTATTCATGCTCAACTCGGTAGAGCAGCTCTCGGGGCTCGACGAATGGTTGAGCCGCACAGCCGCCCGGCTAGGGCCGGAACGGCTCCATCGCAATCGCCTGGTGATGGAGGGGCTGCACTTCGCCGTGTTGCCTGAACGGCGCTGGCCCAGCTTCACTGCATATCTTGATGATTTGGCGGCCAGCGAGCCGCGCGTGCTGCGCGATCGGCTGCTCTGGCATCTCACGCGCCACTCCAAGCAACCGCTACCGCCCGGCGCTGTGCGGGAGCAATTGGTCGACCCAGCCACACTCCTGAGCAGTGTCGATGCGTATCTCAATTTCCTGCGCGAATACTTTCATGAATTCGACGAGGCAATTGAAACCGAGGCGCACGCGTTCTTCATCGACCCGCCGGCAATGCAGGAGCTAATAGTCAGCCATCTGCGTGAGCTGTGGCACACAAGCGTCGCCGCTGAGTGGGAACGCGTGCAGCCACTATTGCACGAAGCGGCCGGCGCGTTTCAGCAGCTTGATCTGGCACATATGACTCCCACTGCCGCTTTCCGTGCTGTTACCGGCCAGGATATGGATGAAAAATGGGAGCGGCCGATCGCCAATGCTGGGCAGATTATCTTTGTTCCATCGGCGCACCTCGGCCCGTATATGCGCACATTCAAAAGCGGCCAAATGGTGTGGGTGCTGTTCGGCGCGCGGCTACCCGACGGCGTGCCGGCCAGCCACTCGGCGCTAAGCCGCTCGGATCTGCTGGTGCGCCTCGGCGCGCTGACCGACGACACGCGGCTGCGCATCCTGGGGCTGTTAAGCCAGCACGACGAACTGTGCGCTCAGGACATTATGACTCTGCTCAATCTGACGCAGTCGGCGGCCTCGCGGCACCTGCGGCAGCTCAGCGCCACCGGCTACATTACCGAGCGCCGCCGCGAGATCGCCAAATGCTATAGCCTGAATCGCGAGCGGCTCGGCGACACCTTCCATGCGCTCGAGCGATTTTTGAACCAGGCATAGGGGAGATTCTGGCCAGCGACCAAGACGATCTGTCGGAATATATGAAAGGAGCACGCCATGACAACTGAAACAACCATCGATCTGTTTCTATTAATCGGCGAGACCGTACAGGCGCTTAGCACGCCCTATGCCGATGCAATGCGTCAGGCCACCGAGCAGGCCGGCATGGCGGATCGTGATCTGTGGTGGCTGCTCGCAGTGCAGGGTAGCGCGCCAGAGGCGAGCACGCTGGATCAACTTCAGCGGCTGGTGCCATACACGGCTCGCTCGGTCGTCGCGGCGCAGCTCGCGGGCGCCGTGGAGCGTGGTCTGCTCTCGATCGATGCGGCGGGGACCTATCGCCTGTCCGATGCCGGACGACGCGGGTTGAAGAACACCTTCGCCGCAGTACATACCGCCCTAGCCGACTACACGCCGTTGCCAGCAGATGACATGCGGCACATTGCGGAGCTCCTGGAACGCATCGTCGATGCGACTGTCGCCGCGCCCGAGCCGGCGGAAAAGCCCGATCTGCTAAGCAGCCGCCTGACCGACCCAGGTGCAAACGGATCGGCCGCAGTACGCATCGATCAATATGCGACCGACCTACTACACTTTCGCGACGACGTCCATCAGGCCGCATGGCGGCCGCTTGACGTGAGCGGCCCGGCTTGGGAGATCTTCACGTTGATCTGGCGCGGCGAGGCCAATACGCTGGAGGCGCTCGAGCAGCGACTGGAACGCCGGGGGCACACGCCTGAGGAGCTGAGCCAGCTTTTGGAACAACTGGCCGAGCGTGGCTGGATCGCCGGAACAGCTGGCGCCTACACGCCAACCGCCCAAGGGCGCCAGCTGCGCGAGCAGGCCGAAGAGACGACGAACCGTCTTTTCTATGCGCCCTGGTCGCGCCTGAGCGCGTCCGAAATCGAAGCGCTGCGGCAACTGTTGATCCGGCTGCGTGATATGTCGCGCGAGCCGGTTCAAGAGCAAACCGGTTGATCGCCGGTGCGTGTTTTGAAAGGAAGAACATGATGCCAAATTGGGTCGATGAGCAGATCGCGCGACAGCACTTTGAAGATCTGATTCGCGAAGAGCATCTGCGACGACTAGCCATAGCTGCGTCGGCGATACGCCCACAGCGGCACCGGTTCTATGGTCCGCTCCTGGCCGGTTTGGGCCACCGCCTGGTGGTCTGGGGCGGCAAGCTGGAGACGCGCTATAGCGCCATGATCGAGCCCACCATCGTCGCGCGCAATGGGAAGCCGATCTCGGGGCGTTGACGGCAGATATGAATAATCGTACCATGTGGAGCGCCAGATCTGAGGATTCGGATCTGGCGCTCGCGACGTTTTCCAGATCCTTACTTCCATGGGAGGTGGTTGACCACTAGCCCAACATACTCGCAACACCCGCTCAGCCAGCAGCGTCTTACCCACAGATGATATCAACGCGGCATGGCCGCGCAATGATAGATGAGGGAGTTTGGGTATGAGCGATCAAGAGATCTACGACCACACGCTCGATACTCCGGCACCGCCGGCGTCGAGCGTTTCGCCTGTTCCAGCGCCAACGCTGCCGAATGAGCCTTATTACCAGCAGCCTGCTCCGCACCATAGATCCCGCAACGCTAGCCTAGGCATCGCGCTGGTGTTGGTTGGCCTTATGCTGCTCGCCTTTCAGGTGTTAGGCCACGGCCTATCGTTCGATGGCGGCGACACCATTCCATTGGTCAACCAGCAACTCGCCGGAAATCGGCTCGAACTGAACGCTGCAGCCTCGGATGTCGAAGTGCGCTCGTGGAGTGGCTCCGATATTCGGATTGAAGCGACTCAGCGCGGTGGGTCGCGCGGCGATTATGATATCGATGTGAGCACATCGGGCGACACGGTTCGGGTGGTAGAGTCTAGCCGCAACTTTTTTTGCCTGTTCTGCTCGCGACATGTGAGCTACCGAATCTCGGTGCCGAACCGTGCGCAGGCCGACATCAAGACTGCCAGTGGCGATATTACGGTCGAGGGTCTCAAAGGCGCGGTTGCGCTTTCAACAGTGAGCGGCGAAATTCGCGCCAATGATCTTGAGGGCGGGCTGACTGCCGGCACCACCAGTGGTGAGGTCCAATTGAATAACGTGCTCGGCAAGCTCCAAGTCAATACAATCAGTGGCGATGTACGACTGGAGGACGGCAAAGTCGACGGTGCGACCGTCAATACGACCAGCGGCGAGGTTGACTTGGATGGTGTCGCCGGGGCGCTCAATATTGGCACGGTCTCAGGCGATGTCGCCGTGCGCGACGCGCATGATGGCCAGTTGACGGTCTCGACGACCAGCGGCAGTTTCGAGTACTCCGGCGATCTGGCCCATGGTGAGTCGAACGCTGTGAATTCAATCTCAGGCGATGTGAAGTTTGAGCTGCCGTCTGAGAGTAGCATGCGCCTAGATGCCAGCACGATTAGCGGCAGCATCAACAGCGACTTCGATTTGACCAATCGTGAGGAGGGGCTGCGCAGCCTCAAGGGCGTCGCGGGCGATGGCGCAACAAGCCTCACGGTCGGAACGACGAGCGGCGATATTTCGATTGAGAAGCGCTAGTCAGTCAGTTGTCCGTTGTCAGTGGTCAGTGCTAACAACTGACCACTGACAACGGACAGCGACATGCGGACCTTCTCTTAGCTGGTCTGCACTTGTAGGTCATCCCCATCGCGCCACGGCTGCTGGTGGCCCAGCCAATCGACGGCACGAGCGCGGAAGGCGTAGCCGCCCGGCCTCGGCGGCACAAACGCAGCCTCAAGCACAATCGCGCCGACTTGCCAGTCGCTCCAGCCGCCGTCGGGCAGCGCGCGCACTTGCACGTCGAATGCGGCGATGCCGCTCACATCGTCGGCGCCGCCCCAGCGCACCAGCACGCTGCCGTCGGCCTGCTTGACTGCCGCGGTGACGCGCGCCTGCGGTGGAGCGGAGTCGCTGCGTGGCAGCCACTTCACCGCGTCGAAACGCACCACACGCCCCTCGTCGCCAGTCACATCGCTTAGCTCAATCCCCACCGCCGGGTTGTTGATCTGGTAGATACCGAGCGAGACCCAGTTGCCGGCGCCAGCCTCTTGGTTCACCAGGATGTCGTTGGCGGCGCCATCGTGCGCGACATGATAGTGTGCGGACTGTGTGGCCGGCCGGCCACATGGTGGGATGTAGGCCAGCGCCTCATAGAAACCCACGCCAGGGAGCTGTGCCGCCCAGCTTGCGCGGTTTTCGCTCTGCGCCGGGTCGGGCGTGCCATACGTCCAGGCATGCCGTCCGCCCTGGCCACAGCTGGCGTCGTACCACTGGATGGCCGCCGCACCACTATAGCCCGCGCCGCCGTCGTCAACGATCGTCGCTCCTGGCTCGTGGGCGATTGGCGCGCTGTCGGCTGGCGCGGCGGAAGAGGCAGATATAGCGGCGAGGTCCGCGCCCATCCACAGGAACGTCACCTCGACCCAATCGGCCTGGTTCATGCCTAAATCATCCCAGAAAGCGCCGTCGGCAATATCAATTCCGTTCGGCATGCGGATGCGTCGGCCGAACTCGTCGCGCCCACCACCATACCCGCCCTCGTACGCGGCCTGGGCCATGGGCTTGCCGACCGGCAGATCGCCATAGCGCCGATTGGGCGACCAATATTCGTCGTGTGTGTTCCAAGGGCCGACATCCCAAACCGGCAGCACCACGCTGCGGCCGCGATAGGTCACACGCACCTGAAACTCCTGGCCGCCGTCGCTGGCAAGCACGGTCCACGAGGGCAGCGCCACAAAGCGGTCGTGCGGCCGAATGCGATGGCCGTTGGCGGTGCGGTGGCCGACCAGACCCTCGCGCGTCGCAAAGACCGTGAAGGTCGGCGCGGGTGGCCGGTCCTGCGCACGAACCGGCGCGGGCGGAACCAGCGCGGTGGCGCACAGCAGCATAAGAGACGCCGCTACCGGGAGGCGTCGATAATCTAACACGTTCAGTTCCTCTCACAAAATGGCATGCCAAGCGTGCCCTCGGTATACTGAGAATCCGAGCGCACGCAACAATACACAAGATCGTTTCAGGGGTACAGCAAACAAGCCGGAGGGGGCAGCGCGCCGCTTTAGGGCGCGGTATCCGTGGATTTGGGCAGGGATGCTGGTTGTCCACGAGCGCGCACATTGGCAGCGGAGCGCCCACATACGGGGTAGAGCGCTGGAGCGCTGCGCATGGCGCCCGGGTCTATCAGTCTCGTCCATGCTGGCGCGCATTATAGCGAGGATGGCTCGCTTGTCAAGAAACTGTGAGGATTGTTGCTCCTCCGGCGTCATATCTTACAACCGCGCGGGATGGACGAAGCGTTGTGCCGTAAGGCCGCCGTGTCACGAGGAGGATGCCAATGGTTACGCTTGTATGTCGAGCGATCCGGTTCCCCGGATTACTGATGCTGGCCGCATTATTGCTTGGCGCCTGCGGGAGCGCCGCCAATCCGCCTACGGCGTCGGCGCCGACGGCCGCCCCACCCGCGCCAACGCCGCAGCCAGGCGACCGGCTGTATATCCGCGACGGCTTCAAGGGCGACGCCGAGCGGCTAACGATTGTCGATAGCGTCAGTGGGACGCGCCAGCGCGAGCTGCCGCCCGGCGTCAGCTCGCCCGATTGGTCGACGCTGTATGTCGCGACGCAAGACGGGGGCTCGACCCGTCTTCAGGCGCTCGATATTGCGAGCGGACAGATGCTGCGCGAGACGAAGCTCGACGGTGCGTACGGCTTGCCGCTCATCACGCCCGATAGTGTGCTGGGCGGGCTCTCACCCGACGGCCGCTGGCTGGCGCTCACGGCCAGGACGAGCAGCAAGAAGACGCAGTTTGTGGTGCTCGACACTGCCTTCAAGCAGAAGCCCAGGCAGGCGAACCTCGACGGCTATTTTCTCTTCGATGGACTGAATAACAGCGGTACATCGCTCTTCCTAACCGAGAGCCTGGCCGACGACCCGACGGCGAAATACCAGGTGCGCCGGTACGACCTTGCGGGCGGCTCGCTGGATCCGAATGTGATTGTGGACAAGCTCGAAGGATCTAAGATTATGAGCGGCGCACGCCAGACCGCTGTCGCCTCGAAGGATGGCGGCTGGCTGTACAGCCTGTACCTGAACCCGTCTCACGGGCCTTTCATCCACGCGTTGCCTATGAATGATAGCATCGGCCTTGCCTTCTGCATCGATTTGCCGACGAACAACAAAGAGGATTTGGCCAAGCAGTCGCGTTGGTCGCTGCTCATGAGCGGCGATCAGCGAACGCTCTACGCGGTGAACGGCGCGCTCGGCATAGTGATCGAGTATAGCGTCAGCGACGGCGTGCCGCAGATGATGCGGACGAGGATACTCTTCGAGGCGACCGCGAAGGCTGGTGACTCGAAGGCCAAACTGCCCACCAGCACGATCACCGCGCTCGGGCCCGATGGAACGACACTTTACACATTAGGCGACCAAGGGCTGCTGGTGATCGACGTCAAAGCGCTGGCGCTGCGTGGGCGCTACCTGGCCGATTGGGCGCTCGACGGCCTGGCGATCAGCCCAGACGGCGCGCGGTTGTACGCCGCCAGCGCGTCGGCGGGCAAGATCGTGCGGCTCGACCCGCGCGCCGGAACGATCGTCGGCGAAGTACCTACCGATGGCAAGCCAACTGGTGTCGTTCGCGTCGAGAGTTAAGGGTTGAAGAAGAGTTGTAACTCTGAACTCTTAACTCGACAAAGGAGGGGTTATGTTCCGTCGTTCTATTGTTGCGTTCACAGTAGTGGTGATTGCGATGCTCGCGCTTGCGGCGCCGGCGCTGGCGGGCGGCTGGGCAGTTGTTACGCTGGACTCGCTACCCAAGGAAACACGCGCCGGGCAATCGTTTCAGCTAGGTTTCGTCGTACGGCAGCACGGCAAGACGCCGACGAATCAAGACCTAAACGGCAAGCCGCTGAAGCCGGTGTTGACTGCGCATAAGCAGGGCACGGCGACGTCGAGTCGCGGCAACGGGACGCTGGTGTTGGTTGCCGCTCATGCATCTGTGCCGGCCAAGGGCGAGGACACGATTCGCGTTGAGGCGCGGCAGGAAGGCGCGATCGGCCATTATGTCGTCGATGTGATCTTCCCAAGCGACGGCGTGTGGGCCTGGCAGATCGAGGTGCCCACCTACTACATCCAGAACGGGGCAAACGATCAGGGCGGCAATGCAGCGATCTTTGCGCCGCTCACGGTGTTGCCGGCGATAAGTGCTCCAGCGCCGGCGCCAGATTCTGCGGCGCAGCCGGCGACCGCCGCGCCCGAGCCAGCCGCGAGTGCGTTGCTGGGTCTCAGCCCAGCTGTGCTGCGCTGGGGAGGCGGAATCCTGCTATTGGCAGCGCTAGCATTGCTAGTGTATACGCAGCGGGGCGCGATTGGGCGGCGGCGAGCGGCGCGGACGCACTGATGGGATAGGAACCCGTATAGTGTGGCTATGGTCATAAAGGAAAAGTACGATGATCAAACTCAGCGTCGCCCTCGCAATCATTGGTCTGGCGCTGCTGCTGCTCTCGGCCATGCCGGGGCGAGCGGCAATGCCGGCCGCTCAGCCGGTAGCCCAGGCGCCCAGCGTGCCGGCCGCGCCGACGCAGGACGATATCGCCTATGGCAAAGCGCTCTTCTTGGCCAAGGGATGCGCCACCTGCCATCATCACGCCGCAGTTCCGGGATCAGGCTCTGGACCAGGAGGGGAGTTTCCCGATCTGACCACCTATCGCTGGAACGCCGACTACTTGCGTACTTGGCTGAAGAATCCTTCAGCGGTCAAACCTGGCACCTATATGCCGACTCTCGATCTGAAAAAGGATGAGATCGAAGCGCTGATCGCCTTTCTGAGTGCCGGTACGAAGTAAGAACAAGGAACAAAGAATAAAGAACAGCGTGTCATTTCAACTGCTTTGTTCTCTGTTCTTTGTTCACTGTTCTCGCGTGGTATGATGAAAGTGGACTCGCCAATGCTATGGGAGCTGCCGATCGTGAGTGAGGCCGGCGCCACGGGAGCCGAACGCAACGACGCCGACGCGCTGCTCGTCGCGCGGATTCGGGTCGGCGACGAGGAGGCTTTCGAGAGTGTGATGGTGCGCTACCAGGCGCCGCTATTTCGCTATCTGCGCGGCCTCGTCGGCGATCATGAGCTGGCCAACGACTTGGTGCAAGAGACCTTTTTGCGCGCTTATCGTGCGATCGACAGCTTGGAAGACCCTGGCCTCTTACGCAGCTGGTTGTACCGGATCGCGCATAATCAGGCTTTTTCGGCCCTGCGCCGCCGTCGCTTGATTAGCTGGCTGCCATTGGCATTTGGGCAGCACGTCAGCGTGCCGGCGCCCGATCGCAGCGCGCTGGAGGCCGCGCGGGTCCAAGCCGCGCTGGCGCGCGTTCCGGCGCAGCAGCGCGCCCCGTTGCTGCTGCACCTAGTTGCCGGCTTCTCTTACGCCGAGGTGGCCAAATTGCTCCAGGTTAGCGAAGGGACCGTGCGTATGCGGATCAGTCGCGGTCGCGCCGCGTTTCGCGCTGCCTATGGCGCACGGGAGGAAGACGATGCATCCTGATCATCGGCAGCTGGCCGCCTACCTCGACGGCGCGCTCGATCCCGCCACACATGCCGAGCTGCGCGCCCATATCCTGACCTGTGCGACATGCACGGCCCGTCTGGATCGCTTGCGCGACGACGCTCGCCGCATCGCGGCCGTGCTTGCCTCCGGCGGCGCGACGCCCGACGTACGCGCGGCGGTGCGCGCCCGGCTGCGGCGCCCGGCGCTCGGCGCATGGCTGGCGCATGGAGTCGCGCTAGCCGGGGCGGTCGTGGCGCTGCTGCTGTTCGCGCTGCTGATTGCAGTGCGCAGTGGCGCGACGGTCGGCCGCATCCCCGACCGCTTATTCGTGGTCGATCGCCAGACTAAACAACTGATCGAGCTTGATGCGGATAACGGGGCGCGCCTGCGCTCCGTCACCGTCGGCGACCAGCCAAGAGGCATTATCTATAATCCGCTGCTCGATCGGCTGTATATCATGCTTTCCCAATCGATCGTCGCCGTGGATGCGCGGACACTTGGCGAGATCAATCGCTGGGATGACCCCTACCCATTTCGATTAAGTGCAAGCATGGCGCTGGATGAACAGCGCGGCTGGTTGTATGCCGCTCAATCGGGTGGCGTCATTGCGCTCGACATGGCCACGCTGACTCAAATACCGGATTTTCACGGCGGGGTGGCCCCCGGCCCATTGGCTCTCGCGCCAGACGGCAAGGCGTTGTTCACGATCGATCAAGTGGACGATACCGTCTGGAAGATCGAACTGCCCAGTGGTGTTGGGTCAGCCTACCCGCCGGAGCGAGCCGATATTGGTCGGACCGGCTGGCTGGCGCTAAGCTCGGACGGCCGGGCGATCTACGTGTTGCACTCAAGTGCAACACCCACGCTCCGGCGCATCGATGTAAGCAGCGGCCACACGAGTGTTGCTGAATCGCTCGCGCCTGGCCCGTCGCCGTGGGATCTTCTACGCCTCGACGATCATCATCTTGCCATCCCGCGCGGCGATGGTCAGAAAGGTGGAATCACAATTGTCGAGACCGACAGTTTCAAAGTGGTGGATGTAATCGATCCCGCTCGCGACCAGCATCACCTGGTGGCTGGCCCGGGCGGCAGCATCTTTTCGCTGAATTTTAGCCACGACACCGTCACGCGATACGATCCATTAGGCCAACAACAAAGCATCTGGGAGATCAGCCTGGGCTTGCCACTCAAGGGCCAACCATGGGATGGCGTGTTCGTGCCGGGCGGCTGGCGCTGGCCGTGGGCACAATAGGCAATTGCAGATTGCTATAATCTTGCTACAATTGGTAGTTGACTCACACCCCTTGTGCATGCGATAATGCGCATCCTTTTCATATCGAAGGGAGCGCAACGATGCATGATCAATCCTCAGCCGCTCTTCTGACACTTTACACCAGGCTGGCCACGCTCAAGCTGCTGCCGCGAATCGGCTGGCTGCAGCGCGGCGTCGCGCACCCTGAGAGTATCGCGGAGCACACCTTCGGCGTGGCGACGCTGGCGCTGCTGATCGGCGATGCAGTGCCGGGCATGGATCGCGGCAAATTGCTGGCGATCGCCCTGGTGCACGACATGGCCGAGACGCTGCTGGGCGATCTGCCGGCCTCGGCGCGGCGGCTGATCGGCGCGGCTACCAAGCACGCTGCCGAGCGCTGCGCGGTCGCCGAGCTATTCGCGGCGCTGCCGAATTGCGAGGCCTACCTGGCGCTGTGGGATGAATATGCCACCGCCAGCAGCCCGGAGGCCCGGCTCGTCAAGGGCCTCGACCGGATCGAGATGCTGGCCCAGGCACTGGACTACGAGCGCGCCGGCAACCGCGCCATGGCCGAGTTCTGGGAGCATAGCGACACTGGCTGGGGCGAGGAGTTCCCGGTGCTGCGCACGCTAGCTTCGGAGCTATTCGAGCGGCGCGGGTGCTGATTGTGTATTAGGCACGCTGCGCCGCGCACCACTACCGCTTGCCCGTCAGCTCGCCAAGCCGCCGCTGCACCTCGGCTTCCAGGCGCGTGATCTCGGCAAGGAGGCGCTGCTCTTCATCACCGAGCCCGACCAGGCGATCTTCCAGGCCGCCGAGCGTAGCCACATAGCGCGAGCGTAGCGCACCCTCCTCGCCCTCGCGGCCGAGCGGGCCGAGGCTGCCCTGGATCTGCTGCTGCTGCTTGTAGATTGCCTTGCGCTCGCGCTCGATCTCTTCCAGCCGCCGACGGTGGCCCGCGATCTGGCCATAGACCTCCAGCACGCCCACAAGATCCTGGTAGGTCGCCTCATCGAGGTAGCGCTGTCGCAGGTACTCGCGCAGCTGCTTGGGCGCGAGATCGCCGATCCGCTCCCAGCGGCTGGTCTCGCTGCGCTGACGGACGATGAAGCTAGTCTCGACGTTCGGCGCGCATGCGACTGGCCAGCGCGCAAGGCCCTGAGCCTGCTCCGACGGCGCGGGTGAGTCGGTTAGCGTGTAGCTCGGCAGCAGCGCTTGCTCGATTGTCACCTCGGCGGAGGCGCTCAGCGTGCTATGGATGCGATACAGAGTCTGGCGGATATCCCACTCCTGAATGATCAGGTAGTCATCGCGCACGCTCAGCCCGCTGGTCTGGCGCTCGCCGCTGTGCTCCTCGGCGATTGTGATTCCCAGCTCGACAGCGTAAGGCACAATCAGCTCGCCGCCCGCGCGGGTGAATGGCAGCACGGCCTCACCGGCGTAGTCGCCTTCCTCGATCACCGTCACCGGTCCGCGCTCCAGCGTCAGACCGGTCTCATTGCGCATCCGCAGGCTGGCGACCGGGTGCTTGGGCAGCTTGGCGCTGTTGTACAACAGCTCCTTGCGCCCACCTAATCGCTGCCCAACGATCGGCACCATGGCCGACTGGCCGCGCGCCACGCTGACTGGGTGCGCCACACGATATTGGAACAGCGCGCCGCGCTCCTCGCCAACGCTCGCCGCTGCGGTCGAGGCCTCCAGCATATCCATCGACAGCCGCTCGGTCGCCGGCTCATCGGCGCTCAGTGTCAGCGGGTGGCCCGTACGCTTCATCATCGGCGCGGCCGCCATCACAGCCGGCGCGGGTGGCGGCATGCCACCTGCAAATTCGATCGGCGCATTGACCGTGCGCTCCTCGTCGGCTACCAGCGGGCGCTCGGGTGTGTGCGGCTCGTACAGCCGGTAGCGGAACGAAACCGGCATGCCGGCGACAAGCGTCAGCCCGACATCGATCAGATCTTCGTCGAGCTGGTTGTCGAACAAGCCCCAGCCCTGCAGCAGAACCGAGAACAAAGAACCAAGAACAGCTTCTTTGCCATCCGATCCATTGTTCTCTGTGCTTTGTTCTTTGTTCTCGGCCAGCAGGCGGTAACTCACCCGCCATGCCGGCGCGGGTGCGATGTAGCCCACCAGCAGCTCGTGGGCGCCTTCCGAGAGCCGCAGAGTCGCGGCGCGGCGATCCTCTTCGCTCTGGGCCGCGCGCAGGAAATAGCTCAGGTCTTCCGCCGAGCGGTCGTCGAGTAGTTCCAGCCGTTTGATCTCGCGCAGGCCATAGGTACGCACACGCCGCTGGTCGGGCTGGTAGATCGAGACGATCGGCGCGCGCAGCAGATTTTCGTCGTCCTCGACGTCGATGCCGATCACCAGCCCATCGACCTGGGTACGTGAGGGCGGCGGCAGTTCGGGCACCGGCGGCCCGTCGCTTTCGTCCGGATCGCGCGCGGTAGGTGGCCGGCCCCCGCGCAGCCCGAAGCCTTTGCGCGGCTCTTCGCGCTCGTCTTCCAGCCACAGCCGCACCCGCCGGCCGCGCAGATCGCGCAGCAAGTCGAGCATGCTGCGATTATCGGAAAGATGAATCGAACCGCGGGCGATTTGCGCCGCGCGATCCTCGGGCGTCTCGAAGTCGACGCCATGCACCTGCCCAGCACCCAGGTCGAGCGCGACCAGGCTTTTCAGCACATCGTCCATCGCCGCGCGCGGGAAGCTCAGCCGCAGCTCTGTGCCGTCGACCGCCCCGCGCCGCTCGAAATAGCCGACGCCGTGTTTATAGAGAATCATGCGGTGGATGGGGAGGTTGGGCATAGCGTGCTCCTTTCAGGAGGAGAAAATGGTACTTTACTTTTCTAATTGTCTTCGTTTTTGTGCTCTGCGAGCGCAAAAACGAAGACAGAGAATCAGAAAGTACCATGCTGCCGCAGGCAAATAGCGGTTTCAGAAGGATAGCTTCTTTAGCAGAGTGCGGCTACGGCTTGCTAGCCAAAATAGGATTATAGTAACTATACACCAGCCGCGCGAAGCCGCCTAGAAATGGCTGGAAGAGCTTGTCGGGCAGCGCGGCCTTGGTGGCACGGTAGAGATAGCTGGCGATCACAAAGTTGCCGCCGGACGAGCGGACGATCCCAACGTCGGCCTGCATGTCGTCGATCCAGCCGCTCTTGTGCTCCACGCGCGCAGTGCTCGGCAATCCCGAGCGCATACGGCTGCGGTCGCCATTCTCGTTCAGCCGGTCCAGCATCTCCTGGCAGCGTTTGGCATTCAGATGCTTGCCGTATTTTTCCAGCAGCGCTCCCTGACCTTGGCTGCACTGGTCGATGAGCACATAGATCTGGGCCATCTCGGCCGGCGTGGCGCGCAGCGCGCGGCCCGAGTCGGTGTAGGGCGCATCGCCATCGCGCTTTGGGCCGAGCTTGTATTTGACCTTCCGCTGCGCCAGATACTCGGTCGCCTCAAACGGGACGTACAGATAGATGTGCGACAGCCCAAGCTCCTTCATTGTTGCGCTCATCTGCTCGGCACCACGCAGCGCATCCTCGGTGCCACTGCCGCCGACTGACGCCGCCAGAATCGTGTTCGCGGCCAAGTTATCGCTGTCGACGATCATCTTCTTGAGCGCTTGCACCTGCTTGGCCGTAAAGTTATCGAGGTGGGCGTAGGCGTTCAGCATGATCGCAACCTTGATCGTGCTGGCGGCCGAGAAGACGCTGTTCTTGTTCAGGCTGGCGATCTCCTGCCCGCTGGCGAGATCGTAGACATACACGCCGACGACACCGTTCCATTGCTTGGCGATCACCTCAATCTGCTCTTGCAACTGCGCGGGCGTTGGGCGAATGGCCGCGCCGCTGGCCGGCGCCAACGTTATCCGCCGCGCTCCGCCGACTGCACGGAGCCGCTCGTCGATCTGCTTGAGAGCGGCGTCGAGATCGAGCCCGCCGCCATTGAGCCCAAAGCTGCGCGAGATCGTCTTGGTGCTGCTGATCACTGTGATCGCCGGCGGGTCATCGGTGGCCGGGCCGAGTTCGGCCAACGCTGCGCGTACTTTCGCCGCGTCGTACGTCACACTGAGCTCGATCGTGTCGCCGGATTTGGCCGACGCAGCGTGGCTGAGCAGGTCGTCGATCGGCAAGTGGAGATCGATCGATTCAGGCTTGAGCGTCACGCTCTTCTCGCCAGCCTGCACGTCAAGTGGACGCAGCAGTGGGGCCAGCTCCTGCTCCAGCTTCTTACGCGCCACATCGGGCGTCAGACCACCCACATCCACTCCGGCAACGATCACGCCCTTGGCCAGCGTTGGCACGGCTGTCGGCGCGGGCGTGCTGGTTGGCGCCGCGGTGGGGGGCGCGGTTGGTGGGGCGGTGGGGGCCACGGCGGTGACGGCTCGGGTTGGCTCTGGCGCGGTGGCCCGAGCTTCCGAGCCAGCGCAAGCGTTCAGCATAAGCATGAGCGCGACTAGCATGGTCGCGGCACGCAAGCGGTCTAGCATATCGCGGTGTCTTCCCCTTCAGATTGGTCGCCAGTATGCAGGATGCAGGATGCAGTCTACTGCCGACTGCCGACTGCCTACTGCTGACTATCAACCAGATGGCAACTTCTGCCGATGTGTATTAGCGACGTGGCATCCTCAGCGCCGTAGTATAGTCGAAGTGTGGCAGTTGAACAAATCTTTCGGCGCAAGAATTGCATCACTTGGCCGAATGCGGCGCAATGCTGTACAATGCGCTCGTACCTGGTTGTTATGAAGGGAATGAAGAGAAATGCAGCAGGAAGATGTGACGTACCAGTATCTTGGCAAGGGGCGTAAGTCGATCGATGGGCTCGAGAAAATTACCGGGCGGGCGCGCTATGTCGCCGACCTGAGGCTGCCGGGGATGTTGCATGCGCGGCCGGTGCTGAGCCCGTACGCCCACGCCGAGATTGTGTCGGTCGACGCGAGCGCGGCGCGGCGGTTGCCCGGCGTGGTTGATGTATTCACCGCCGACGATCTGCCCACGCGCGATCGAGCAATCAATTCGCGGCATAGCGCGGTGTTGGCTAAGGGCAAGGTCTACTTCCGCGGCCAGCCGGTGGTAGTGGTGGTTGCCGAGAGCGAGGCGATCGCACGCGACGCCGCCGATCTGGTTCAGGTCGAGTATGCTCCGCTGCCGGCGGTCGTCGATCTGCTCCAAGCGGCCAAGCCCGACGCGCCGGTGATCTGGCCGAACGGCTTGCCGAAAGAGGGCATAGACATGACAGCCGCGCACGCGGCGGTGGATAAGGAGGTCGAGTCAAACGATCGCGCGCCGTCGAATGTACACGCCGAGAATCATTTCGAACGCGGCGATGTCGAGCAGGGGTTCGCCCTGTCCGACGTGGTGATCGAGCGCGTGTATCGCACGCCGATTGTCCACCAGACCTACATGGAGCCGTGCGCGGTCGTGGCCGAGCCCGGTGCGTTGGGCAGCGATATTACGCTGTATGTCAGCACACAAGGGCAGTTTGGCCTGCGCGATGAGCTATCGCGCCTGCTTGGCCTGCCTCAGCGCAAGGTGCGCGTGGTTCCGATGACGGTCGGCGGTGGCTTTGGCGCGAAATACGGCATCATCGAGGCGCTGGTGGGCGCGGCGGCGTTGAAGCTGCAAGCGCCGCTGCGCATGGTCCTCACGCGCTCGGAGGACTTTCTGACCACTACGCCCGCGCCTGCTACGCTGATCGAGATCAAGACCGGCGCGACGCGCGATGGCGCGATCTCTGCCATCCAGGCGCGTGTGCTGATGGACAATGGCGTGTTTCCGTTCGCGCTCGGTGGGATCATCGGCATCCTGCTGGGCGGCTATTACAAATGTGACCATGTCAAGATCGACTGCTACGAGGTGCTAACTAACAAGCCGCAGGCCGGCGCCTATCGCGCGCCTGGCGCGCCATCGGCTACATTCGCGATCGAGTCGAATATCGACGACATGGCCCGCGAGCTGGGCCTCGATCCGTTGGAGTTCCGCCTGCGCAACGCGGCCGAGACCGGCGACCTGATGGGCAATGGCGATCCATGGCCGGATATCGGCCTGAAGCAGTGCCTCGAACGCATGCGCGAGCACCCGCTTTGGAAAGAGCGAGCGAGGATAGAGGATCGAGGACCGAAGATCGAGGATAGCCAGCCAAAGTCTTATCAGAGCAACCCGCTATCCTCTATCCTCGATCCTCAATCATCAGCACGAACGGTCGAGGGAGTCGGCATTGCGGTGGGCGGCTGGCCGTGCGGCATGTCGCCGGCCGCGGCGGTCTGCCGGGTCGACAACGATGGCACGATCCGTGTGCACGTGGGCTCAGTCGACGTCTCGGGCGTGAACAGTAGCTTCGTGCTGATCGCCGCCGAGATCCTAAGCGTCTCGCCCGATCAGGTCGAGATCGTTCAGGGCGATACGCAGACCGGCCCATTCGCCGGGCCAAGCGGCGGCAGCATGACCACCTACAGCGTGTCGGGGGCGATCGCCAACGCCGCGCACGAGGTGCGCCGCAAGCTACTCGAACTGGCCGCCGAGGAGTTCGAGGCGGCGGTCGACGACCTTGAGCTGAGGGATGGCAAGGTGCAGGTCAAGGGCGTGCCGGCGCGGGCGGTGCCGCTTGGCGAGCTGGCTGGCAAGGCCGAGCATAAAAAAGGCGGCCCCGGCCCGATCGTTGGCGAGGGGCGCGCGGCGATGCCCGAGAACGCGCCTGGCTTCGTGGTGCACCTCGTCAAAGTCGCGGTCGATCGCGAAACCGGCCAGATCACGCCGCTGCACTACGTAGCGGTGCAGGATGTTGGCTTCGCGCTGAACCCGACCATGGTCACCGGCCAGATCCATGGCGGCGTGATCCAGGGCGTTGGCTGGGGATTGCACGAGGCGATGGTGTACGACGAGTATGGCCAACTGCTGACCGGCAGCTTCATGGACTACGACATCCCCAAGATCGATACCGTACCGACTATCGAGACCGTTTTGGTCGAGAATCGCTCGCCGCACAACCCATTCGGCGCGCGGGGCATCGGCGAGCCGCCGATCACTGCCGGGGCGGCTGCGGTAGCCAATGCCGTGCGCGCGGCCGTCGGCGCGCGCATCACCGAGCTGCCAATCCGATCAGAGGCGCTCTGGCGGGCACTGAACAACGGGCGATAGGCTGTTCTCATCCACAGATTTCGCAGATTACACAGATAGGAAAAAACCTGATCTGTGCCATCTGTGTAATCTGTGGATGCCGTTACTTCCGCGCTAACTCCCGTATGAGCGGTATTTGTGCGATTTGACACGAAGCTCTGAGAATGGTACATTAGCGGGCGCGAAGTCGCCCCTTTCTATACACTTGCCTTTGTCATGTGCCTGTCGTTCGGCCTGGAAAGAGTGCAGGTAATCACATGCCCCCGTTGACTGAACACGTTGTCATGCGCAACCGCGACGTCGAGCACTTCGACGATCTCGAAGTCTATCTCAAACACGGCGGCTACGAGCCGCTGCGCGTTGCGCTGAAAGAGAAGACCCCGGCTGACATCGTCCAGATGGTAAAGGACTCCGGCCTGCGCGGCCGCGGCGGCGCATTTTTCCCGACCGGTGTCAAGTGGGGCTTTTTGCCGAAGGACGTCTACCCGCGCTATCTGCTGTGCAACGCCGACGAGAGTGAACCCGGCACGTTCAACAACCACGAGATCATCGATAAGAACCCTCACCAAGTCATCGAGGGCATCGCGATCTCGGCCTACGCGATCGAGTGCCACATCGCCTATATCTATATCCGCGGCGAGTTCGCCCACGGCGCCCGCATTCTGGAGCGCGCGATCAACGCAGCCTATCAAAAAGGCTTCCTGGGCAAAAATATCCTTGGCACAGACTATGATCTGGATATCTACGTCCATCGCGGCGCCGGCGCATATATCTGCGGCGAAGAAACCGCGCTGATGGAGTCGCTGGAAGGCAAGATCGGCCAGCCGCGCCTCAAGCCGCCGTTCCCAGCCGTCGCCGGCCTGTACGGTAAGCCGACGGTCATCAACAACGTCGAGACGCTCGCCAATGTCCCGCGGATCCTCGAGAAGGGTGTATCCTGGTTCCGCTCGTTCGGCACCGAGCGGAGCCCTGGGACAAAGGTGTGTTCGGTCAGCGGCCATGTCAACAAGCCCGGCAACTATGAACTGTCGATGGGGACGCCGCTGCGCGAGCTGATCTACGCCCCGGAGTACGGCGGTGGTATGCGCGGCGACCGCAAGCCAAAGATTATCGTTCCTGGCGGCGCCTCGGCGCCCTGGCTGACCGGCGACCAACTCGACGCTACGCTCGACTTCGAGGGTATGGCGGCCACCGGCACGATGCTCGGCACCGCCGGTGTGATTGTGCTGGACGAAACCACCAGCGCGGTCGAGACCGCCTATAAGATGGATGAGTTCTTCAAGCACGAGTCGTGCGGCAAGTGTACGCCCTGCCGCGAAGGCACCACCTGGCTGGTGCAGGTGCTGCACCGCATGACCGAGGGCCACGGGCGCGCCCTGGATATCCCGACGCTCCACGATATCTATAACCAGATGGCCGGCAACTGCTTCTGCCTGCTGGGCGAGAGCGCGGTGATGCCGATCAAGAGCGCGCTGAAGCTGTTCCCAGAAGAGTTCGAGCAGGCGCTCGGCGCGGCGCCGGCGAATGGTAATGGCCGGGCGGCGATCCCGCTCATGCCGGCGCGACACTAGCTCCACGAATGAATTCGTGGCTTGGCATTCGAAACACGTTAAAACGTATTGTATAAACATATTCAGCATAATAACAACGTGCTTATGAAGATTAAGAAATTAATCGGGTAGCCCGCTTCAGCGGGCTTGGGCTGTTAGCGCGGGTGCTTTAGCCCCGCGCATGTGACGGTGCGAAATGCCCGATTTAATAATAAAAGTTCATCAGCACGTTTGCGATATCAGACATCGCATTTATTCGATGCATAAAGGCGAAAAGTATGCCCGATGTTACGCTCACGATAGATAGTCAGACCGTGACCGTTCCGGCCGGCACGAATATCGTCGATGCGGCGCGCGCCGCAGCGGTGTCGGTGCCGGTATTCTGCTACCACCCGAAGATGAAGGCGGTCGGCATGTGCCGCATGTGCCTGGTCGAGGCCTATACGCCCAAGCTCGACCCGGCCACCCGCCAGCCGGTGATCGGCGCCGATGGTAAGCCCGAGCTGGCGCTGATGATGGGCAAGCTGCAGGCCGGCTGCGTCACGCCCGTCAGCGAGGGTATGGTCGTCAAGACGGTTACCGACCGCGTCGAGTTTGCCCAGAAAGGCCAGCTCGAATTCCTGCTGACCTCGCACCCGCTCGACTGCCCGGTCTGCGATAAGGGCGGCGAGTGCCCGCTTCAGAACTTGACGATGGAGTGGGGCCCGGGCAACTCGCGCTACGATTACTCCGATAAAGTCCATTTCGAGAAGCCGATTCCGCTGGGCGACCTGATCTACCTCGATCGCGAACGCTGTATCCTGTGCGCTCGCTGCGTACGCTTTCAGGATGAGATTGCCGGCGACCCGGTGCTTGGGTTCGACAATCGCGGCCGCTCGTGGGAGATTATCTCGAAAAGCGACCCGCCGTTCGACTCGAAGTTTTCCGGCAATACCACCGACATCTGCCCGGTCGGCGCGCTGACCAGCTCGGATTTTCGCTTCAAGGCGCGGGTGTGGGAGCTGCGCTCGGTGCCGAGCATTTGCAATCGTTGCTCGGTCGGCTGCGATATCTCGCTTGATATGCGCTACGACGAGCTGATGCGCGTGATGCCGCGCGAGAACGATTATGTCAACGAGATCTGGACCTGCGACAAAGGCCGCTATGGCATGCGCGATTTCACCAGCCAGGAGCGGCTGAAGAACCCGCTGATTCGCCGGAATAACCAGTGGGCCGAGGTAACCTGGGACGAGGCCTTCCAGATCATTGCCGATCGGCTGACGCTGATCCGCGCCTCGGCTGGCGCTGGCGCGCTGGCTGGCTTGGCCGGCGCGAAGTTGCCGAATGAGGATCTATTCCTGTTTCAGAAGCTGTTCCGTGAGGTGCTTGGCTCGAATAACATCGATCACCGCAAGGGCACGCCCGACGAGCCGGCCGCGCTCGACGACCTGCCGAATATGCTGGGCGTTGGCGCAGGCACCAATCTGATGAAGCTCGGCAAAGGCACGTCGGTGTTGGTGATCGGCGCGGACCCCGAGGAGGAGGCGCCGCTGTATGTCATCCGCCTGCGCGGTATTGCCGATCGCGGCGGCGAGCTGAATGTGGTCAACCCCTTCCCGACCAAGCTCGACCGCTTCGCGACCCGCGCGCTGCACCCGCGCGTCGGCACCGGCCCGCAGCTGGTGCTGGCGATGATCAGCGCGATCGTCGAAGAGAACCTCCAGAAGGACGACTTCATCGCGTCGCGCCTACGCGGCGTTGAGGATCTGCGGCGCGGCCTGGACCGGCCGCAGCTGGCCGAGCTGGTCGAGGCGACCGGAGTCCCCGAGGACAGTATCCGCGCGGTGGCGCGCTCGTTCGCCTCTGCCGAAAATGGCATTATCGTCTATGGTCGCACTGCACTGTCGGTCGGCCCGGCGTTGCCGCAGGCGCTGTCGAACCTGGCGCTGGTCACCGGCAAGGCCGGGCGCGCGAACAATGGCATGATCGCGCTGCTGCCCGATGGCAACACGCGCGGCGCGCTGGATATGGGCGTGCGTCCCGATCGGGGTCCGGGCGGCGCGGCGGCGACCGCCGGCATGAGCACCCGCGAGATGTGGAGCGCGGCGCAGGCTGGCACGCTGCGCAGCATGTATATCGCCGGCATGAACCCGGCCAAGTCGAACCCGGCCGCTGCCGCGGCGCTAAACCAGCTTGAGTTCCTGGTGGTGCAGGATTTGTTTCTCACCGAGACGGCTGCGCTGGCCGATGTGGTGCTTCCTGTCGCAGCGGTTGCCGAGCGAGAGGGCACGTTCACCAACGCCGAGCGCCGGGTACAGCGCTTCCGCCAGGCTCGCCGCGCGCCGGGTGAGGCGCCGCCCGACTGGCTGGTGTTCCAGGATGTCGCGCGCGCGGTCCAGGCGCTGATGCCGGCCGTTCCAGCCGCGCCAAGTGTCCCTAAGAAGCGCGCCAAGGCCCGCGCGACCGAATCCGCGGCCAGCGTTGCAGTCGCGGCGCCGCCGACAGGCTGGGATTATGTCGTCTCCAGCGATATCGCCGACGAGATTAGCACTACTGTTAATGGCTACCGTGGCACCAGTTACACCAGCCTGGAGCTGACGGGCAAGTCGTGGGGCCGCCAACCAAACGAGGCGTTCTATTACGACGGCACCTCCTATGAGAATACCGAGGGCGTGGGCGTGCAGCTACCGACTATGGCCGACGACGGCAAGAGCGTGTTTCAGCTGGCCTTCCGCGAGCCGGCCGCGCCAGCCGCCGACGAGGCCTTCCCGCTGACGCTGCTGCTGCCAGCACGCGCCTACGACGGCGGCGAGTGGATGCGTGGCTCGAAGCTGCTCAACCGCCTCGCACCGCCCCACGCGATCTTGAGCCTCGCGGATGCGCAGCGCCTTGGCGTGGCGATTGGCGAAACAGTTCGGATCACGTCGGCGGCTGGCTCGCTCGACCTGCCAGCCACGATCGATGCCGGCCTCGGCGCAGGGCTTGTGCTGGTGCCACACGTCAAGGCCGCCGATCTGTCAAGCGTGTTGACCGGCCCGCAGACGCGAGTAGCGGTGACAAAAATTGCAGATTGAAAATTGTAGATTGCGTTAGGTTCAACGCCTAGGATGCAATTTGCAATTTACAATGTGGTGAAAGCAATGGCCTTTCTCGACGTAGGTATCCTAATTGTGAAGTGCCTGGTTCTGGCCTTGGCGACGACGACCTTGTTCGCATACTTTACGCTGTTCGAGCGCATTGTGCTGGCGCGTCTGCAGAATCGCGTCGGGCCGAATCGCGCCGGCTATATCCCGCTGCCGGGCGGCCGCAAGCTGCTGGGCGGCTTTTTGCAGCCGGCTGCCGACGCGGTGAAGCTGTTCTTCAAAGAAGATATCACGCCGGCGATGGCCGACAAGTGGGTCTATCTGATCTCGCCGGCCTTCGCCACCATTCCGGCGCTGATTATTTGGGCGACCATCCCGCTAGGCTGCTGGCCGGTCGGCGGCAATGGCGTGCTGCCAGTGGGTGGCTGCGCCCCGGCGGGCGGCAGCAACTTCCTACAATTGGCCGAGATTAGCATCGGTATCCTGTATTTGCTGGCGGTGACTTCGCTGGGGGTGTATGGCATTGCGATCGCGGGCTGGTCGTCGAACAACAAGTACTCGATGCTTGGCGGCGTACGCGCCTCGGCCCAGATAATATCGTACGAACTGGCGCTGGGCCTGTCGGTTTTGGCCGTCGTGATGCAGGCCGAGAGCTTCAGCACCGCCCAGATTGTTGACAAGCAATGGGGCTGGTGGTACATCGTCCCGCAGTTTCTGGGCTTCGTGATCTTCCTGCTGGCCTCGACTGCCGAAGTCGTGCGTGCGCCGTTCGATTTGGTCGAAGCGGAGCAGGAGCTGGTCGGCGGCTACAACACCGAGTTCGGTTCCATGAAGTTCGCGCTGTTCTTTATGTCGGAGTATATCAAGCTAGTCGCGATGAATGCAATCGCGGTGACGCTGTTCCTGGGCGGGTGGCACTTCCCAGGCCTGTACACGCTGCGCGAGGGCCTGGCGCCAACGATTGGCGACGCGGGGGCCAACGCGGTGTTTGGCCTGTTATCGCTCGGCGCGTTCCTGCTGAAGGTTGCAGTGCTGTCGTTCGTGTCGGTCTGGGTCCGCGCAACTATTCCGCGCGTGCGCTACGACCAGCTGATGAACCTGGGATGGAAGATCTTGCTGCCGATGGCGCTGTTCAATGTTGCGCTCACGGCGGTGCTGAATGTGCTGATTGGCGATCGCTATATCAGCGGCATCATCGCCTTTGTGATCGGCCTGGTGGTGGTCCTTGGCGTGGCGAGCTTCAGCGGCCCGCGCAAACCCAGCAGCGAGGTCACGATGGTCAAAAAACAGGCGACGCAGGCCAACGTGCAGAGCTAAAACGTAAAACGTAATTGTTGTCCCAGATTATTACGCATTACGCATTATGCTTGGAGAAGCAACATGCTTAGTGAAATCGTCAAAGGTCTCGGCACGACCTTCAAATATCTGTTCAAGAAGCCGGTCACGGTGCAATACCCCGAGGTCAAGCGCCCGGTGCGCGAGCGCTTCCGCGGCCGCCACGAGCTCAAGCGCTTTGCGAACGGCATGGAGCGCTGCATTGGCTGCTCGCTGTGCGCCGCCGCTTGCCCGGCCGATGCCATCCTGGTGGTGCCGGCCGAGAACGACCCGGCCAAGCCGAATTCACCCGGCGAGCGCTATGCCGCAACCTATGAGATCAATATGCTGCGCTGCATCTTCTGCGGCTATTGCGAGGACGCCTGCCCGACGAATGCGATTGTGCTTGAGCACCAATATGAGCTATCATTCTACGACCGCAAGTCCTCGATTTATACCAAAGAGATGTTGCTGGTGCCGCCGGACAAGGGCCATGGCGAGATTCCGCCGATTCTTCAGCAGCTCGACCGCCGCCCCAGCCCGCCCGCCCAGATCGACCTGTAAATTGTAAATTGTCCATTGCAAATTGGTATGGACCATACTGCAATTTACAATTTGCAATATACAATCCGGAGCATATATGGAACTCGTCGTCTTCATCGTCACCGCTGTTGTCGCAATTATTGGTGCGGTCGCAATGCTGCTGAGCAAGAACGCGATCCATAGCGTGCTGTTCCTGCTGCTGAACTTTAGCTCGATCGCGGTGCTCTATCTGCTGCTGAACGCACCATTCTTGTTCGCGGTTCAGCTGATCGTCTATGCCGGCGCAATCATCGTGCTGTTCCTGTTCGTGGTGATGCTGCTGGGTGCCGAGCGCGCCGAAGACGACCGAGACAGAATTGCCTGGCAGCGCCCGCTGGCGTTGCTCTTGGGCCTGCTGCTGTTGGCCGAGGCGGCGTATGTTGGCTTTGCGCGCCCATCCACGGCGGTGACAGCATCGGCCACTGGCGCGCCGGACTTTGCGACGCCGACGAAGATTAGCGAGGCGTTGTTTAGCTTATACCTCCTGCCATTTGAAATTACGTCGGTGATTCTGCTGGCGGCGCTGGTTGGTGTGGTGGTGCTGCATCAACGCGCCGACCAAGAATTGAAGATCGAAGATAGAAGATAGAAGATGGAAGATCTCCTCTATTCTCTATCTTCAAGTGGCTCGGGTTTACCGCTCATTAGGGGTTTTTGTGATGGTTCCAATTAGCTACTATGTAATGCTCGGCGCGGTGTTGTTCACGCTTGGCGTGCTGGGCGTATTGATCCGCCGGAATGCGCTGATTGTGTTTATGTCGGTCGAGCTGATGTTGAATTCGGCCAACCTGGCATTAGTGGCCTTCGCACAGCGCTGGCAGTCGGCCAATGGGCAGATCCTAGTCTTTTTCGTCATCACCGTCGCCGCCGCCGAGGTCGCAGTCGGCCTGGCACTGCTGGTAACGATATTCCGCAGCAAGCGGACGACGGATATCGATGAGATTAATACGCTAAAGGGCTAAGACGACCGACGACCGCAATGAGATAGCCGGTGGTCGGTGGTCAGTGGTCGGTGGTCGATATTGTCGAGGAACGCAGATGTCTGACTTGACCTGGATCGTCATACTCATCCCCGCCCTCCCGTTGCTGGGGTTCTTGCTGAACACGTTTGTGATTCGCAATGAACGCCAGGCCGGGCTGGTGGCAAGCGGCGCGGTGGTGCTCGCGTTCGTCGCCTCGCTGATCGCGATTTATGCCCTCCAGACGCTGCCCGCAGGGAAGGAGCGGATCGACTTCGTGGTGTGGGAATGGATGTCGATCGGCGCGTTCCGCGTGCCGTTCGGCTTTTTGTTCGACCAACTCACGGCGGTGATGGCGCTGCTCGTCACTGGCGTCGGCGGTCTGATCCACATCTTCTCGATCGGCTATATGCACGGCGACGCGCGCCCGATGCGCTATTTCGGCTACCTGAATCTGTTCATCGCCGCTATGCTGTTCCTGGTGATGGGCGACAACATGCTGCTGCTGTTCCTCGGCTGGGAGGGTGTGGGCCTGTGCTCGTTCCTGTTGATCGGCCACTGGTTCGACCGCCGGAGCGTCCCGCCGGGCATCGTGCCTTCCGAGGCGGCGGTGAAGGCTTTCGTGGTCAACCGTATCGGCGACGCCGGCATGCTGCTGGCGATGATGGCGTTGTTCGCCAGCTTCGGCTCGCTCAACTTCTACTCAAACGATCCATTACGCAATGGACAGATCATCACCGGCTATCTCGAGCGACCCGAGCAGCTTGGCTCGCAGGTGGTGAGCCTGGGCATCTTCGGCACGATCGGCATGGCGACGCTGATTACGCTGCTGATGTTGATCGGGGTTACTGGTAAGTCGGCGCAGGTGCCGCTGTTCATCTGGCTGCCCGACGCGATGGCCGGCCCCACGCCGGTCTCGGCGCTGATTCACGCGGCCACCATGGTCACGTCGGGTGTTTACCTGATCGCGCGCAACCACACGCTGTTCGAATTGTCGAGCGGCGTCAACGGCTGGGTGCTGGCGGTCGGCGTGCTGACGGCATTTCTGGCGGCCACTGCGGCGATTACGCAGTGGGATATCAAGCGCGTGCTGGCCTACTCAACTATCTCGCAGCTGGGCTATATGGTGGCGGCCGTGGGCATGGGCGCGTATACCGCCGGTATGTTCCACCTGCTGACCCACGGCGTGTTCAAGGCGCTGCTGTTCCTCGGCGCCGGCTCAATCCTCCACGGCACACACGAGACCCAGGATATGCGCCGGATGGGTGGCCTGAAGAACCGCATGCCGATGACCTTCTGGACCTATATGGTCGGCGCGTTCGCGCTGGCGGGTATCGTTCCATTCGCCGGCTTCTGGAGCAAGGACGAGATCATCGCCCATGCCTTCGACGTCGGCAGCACGCTGGCAGGGCTTGTATTGATCGTCACCTCGCTGATGACCGCCTTCTACATGGGCCGCCAGGTGGCGCTGATCTTCTGGGGCAAGCCGCGCGACGCGCACGCCGAGCACGCCCACGAGAGCGCCGGCTCGATGCGCTGGGTGCTGCTCGTGCTCGCCGTCGGGGCAATCATTGCCGGCGCGATGAACCTGCCGGGCTTGTACTCGCTCGAGAAGTACCTGCACCCGGTGCTGAACGAAGAATCCGGGCCATATACGATCGGTAAAGGTGTGCTGGCCGCGGTGGTGACGCTGCTGGCGGCCGCTTCGATGTATGGCGGCTGGTATCTGTACGCCCGCGTGCTCGAGAGCAGGATCAGGCCCGGCAAGGAAGATCCCGGCTACCGTTATGCCGGCGATATTTGGCGCGGCGCCGAGATGGCCTGGGGCTTCGATTGGTTCTACAACCGCGTGATTTGGCGCGGGTATCGCCGGTTGGACGCATTCCTCGCTAACGTGTTCGACCAACAGGGCATCGACGGCATCCTGGTCGACGGCGTTGGGCGCGCGTTCGGCAGCCTTGCGGGCATCTTCCGCCGTGGCCAGACTGGCTATATTCGTAACTATGCCTGGGTGTTTTTCATCGGCGTGGTCGTGTTGGTGGGCTATTTCGCGACCCGCTAGTTCGTGGTCAGTCGTCAGTTGTCAGTTATCAGTTATTGTGCTACTGACAACTGACAACTGACAACTGACAACTGGGGACTTATTGTGAACCAGCTTGGCTTTCCTCTGCTTTCGCTCGTGCTCTGGCTGCCAACGCTCGGCGCATTGCTGCTGCTGTTTGTGCCGCGCGAGAATATTGGGGCGCAGCGCATGCTCGCGTTCGTGGCGGCGCTGGCGGCGTTTGCTGCCTCGCTGGTGCTGTACTTCACCTTCGACGCCAGCCAGGGCTTCCAGTTTCTCGATAGCCTGCCCTGGGTGCCGTCGTGGGGGATTGGCTACAGTGTTTCGCTCGACGGCGTAAGTCTGTGGCTGGTGCTGCTGACGACCTTCATTACGCCGATCACGCTGATCTCCACCTGGGACTCGGTTCATAAGGATTTTCGTGGCTTTCAGGTGCTGATGCTGCTGCTCGAAACCGGCATGATTGGTGTGTTTGTGGCGCAGGATCTATTTCTATTCTATATCTTCTGGGAGTTCACGCTGATTCCGATGGCGCTGCTGATTGGCATCTGGGGCAGCAGCAACCGCGTGCGCGCGGCGGTGAAGTTCTTCCTGTACACCTTCGCCGGCTCGATATTCATGCTGCTCGGCATTATTGCGCTGTACCTGCTGAATGTGCAGGCGACCGGCACGGCGACGTTCGACATCGCGGCGATCCAGCAGAATATTGCCAGCGGCGCGCTCAAGCTCGACCCGACGGTTAGCCGGCTGCTGTTCGGGGCGTTCTTCCTGGCGTTCGCGATCAAGGTGCCGCTGTGGCCGTTCCATACCTGGCTGCCGCTGGCCCACACCGAGGCCCCAACAGCCGGATCGGTGATTCTGGCCGGCGTGCTGCTGAAGCTGGGCGGCTATGGTCTGATTCGTTTCAATCTGCAGCTGTTTCCCGAAGCCGCGCGCTGGGCCGCACCGGCGATCGGCGTGCTGGCGGTGATTGGCATCCTGTATGGCGCGATGGTCTCGTTCGCCCAGACCGATATGAAGAAGTTGGTCGCCTACTCGTCGGTCAGCCACCTTGGCTTTGTGGTGCTGGGCATCTTTGCGCTGAACCAGGTTGGCATCTCGGGCGCGATTTTGCAGATGGTCAACCACGGCCTGTCGACCGGCGCCCTGTTCTTAGTCGTCGGCTACATCTACGAGCGGCGCCACACCCGTGAGATGGCCGCGTTCGGCGGGCTGTGGAAGGTGATGCCGATCTATGGCGGCCTGGCTCTGGCGATGGTGATGTCGTCGGTTGGCCTGCCGGGCCTGAATGGCTTCGTCGGCGAGTATACGATTATGCAGGGCGCGTATCTTTCGGATGTGCTTGGCCCGCGGTTTGTGCTGTTCGCGGTGATCGGCGTGATCCTGGCGGCGACCTACCTGCTGCGCATGTTCCGCCTGACTTTTATGGGCGAGGTCACCAACCCCGAAAATGCCGCCCTAGGCGATATTTCGCCGCGCGAGATTGCGCTGCTGGCGGCCATACTGGTCCCGATAGTCGCGATCGGCCTGTATCCAAATCTGCTCTTCGAGCCGATGCAGCCGGCGGTTCAACAAATCGCGCAGCAGCTTGGCGCTGTTCTGGCGGGCGTACGCTGATAATTGTAAATTGCATATTGCAAATTGTATTGTATCGAGTAATTTGCAATATACAATTTGCAATTTACAATTAATAAGGGTTTCCAATGCCTGATCAGATTCCACCTCCTTCGATCGACTACGGTGTGACGCTCCAACTGCTGATCGTGTTTGGCTGGGCGACACTACTGTTGCTGATCGATCTCATTATTTCCGCCAACAACAAGCGCCTGACGGGCTATCTGTCGCTCGCCGGCGTTGTGGCCGCGGCGGTGGCCGGCATTCCGCTGTGGGGCACCAACGGCAGCACCTTCAACAATATGCTGGTGCTGGACAACTTCGCGCTCACGCTCAACTGGATCTTTCTGCTGAGCACGGCGATCACAATCTTGATCTCGCTCGATTACCTGCCGCGCCATGGCATCGAGCGCGGCGAGTACTACTCGCTGCTGCTATTCGCCACTGGCGGTATGATGCTGCTGGCGCAGGGCAGCGATCTGATTGTGTTATTCCTCGGTCTCGAGCTGCTGTCGATCACGCTGTATGTGCTGGCTGGTTTCGCCTACCCGCGCCTGACCTCCGAAGAGGCGGCGATGAAGTACCTGCTGATTGGCGCGTTCGCAGCTGGCTTCCTGGTGTTTGGCATCGCGCTGCTGTATGGCGCCACCGGCACGTCGAACCTCGCCGAGATTGGCGCGAAGTTATCGGGGCCAGGCTTGCCGGCCGATGATGTGGCGTTTATGCTCGCCGGCGCGGCGCTGGTGATTATTGGCTTCGGCTATAAGATTTCGATGGCGCCGTTCCATATGTGGACGCCCGATGTCTACGAGGGCTCGCCAACGCCGGTCGCCGCGTTTATGTCGGTTGGCGCCAAGGGCGCCGGCTTCGCGGCGCTGGCGCGGCTGCTGCTGCAGGCGCTCGGCTCGCAGCACGCCACCTGGGCGCTGATTCTCGCGATCCTGGCGGCGGTCACCATGGTGATCGGTAATCTCTCGGCGGTCGCGCAGTCGAATGTCAAGCGCATGCTGGCCTATTCCAGCATCGGCCACGCCGGCTATATCCTGATGGGTGTGCTGGCGGCCGGCACGCCCGCGGCGGCAAGTCGCGGAGTCGAGGGCTTTCTGTTCTACCTGATGGCCTACGCGCTGACCAACCTGGGCGCGTTCGCAGTGTTGATCGCGCTGGAGCAGCGCGGCGAGGCGGCCTGGGATCTGAGCGACTTCGCCGGGCTGTGGAGCCGCCAGCCGTTCTTGGCGGTGGCGATGGCGTTGTGTATGTTCTCGCTGGCCGGCGTGCCGCCAACTGCTGGGTTCTGGGGCAAGTTTTATGTCTTTACGGCGGCCTGGCAGTCCGATCTCCAGTGGCTGGCGATCGTTGGCGTGATCACGTCGGCAATCGCGGCGTTCTTCTATTTGCGGATCGTCGTCCAGATGTTTATGCGCGATGTGGCCCGCGAGGCGCAGCCCAGCCGCGATCGTGGCCTGGCCCTGGGCATTGGCCTGGCGGCCTTGGGAGTGATCGTTCTCGGTATCGTCCCGGCGCCGCTGATCGATCTGGTGCAGCAGTCGGTGCTGGCGCTCGGCCGCTAACAAATTGTATATTGCACATTGCACATTGCATATTGGAGCGTGATCTTCAATATGCAATTTACAATATGCAATGTGAAATGCTACTTGGTTCCCTTCGCCGTATACACAATCACACCCTTGCCGCCGACCTGCGTGGCATCGAACGCGCCAACGACCAGGCTGACGTTGCCATGATCGTAGCCGCGTAGGAAAATGCCGTCCTGTAGGCCCGGCATATTGCGCACTTCGGTCCACCCTTTGCTTGGGTCGGTCAGTTGGTGGTAGAAGTCGGAGATCTCTTGCAGACTAGCGGTTGATTCATACACCTTTTGCTCGATCGGTTCCTTGATCTGGTAGTTTTTCAGCTCGGCCGGCACCACGGTTTGCCACCCCTCTACAATCGCATTGATTTTCGGATTATCGCTCTTCTCAAAAGATGTTGATTTCGGTGGGTCGGCGACCGATGTATCCGCAGGCGCGCCGCCACAGCCGGCCAGCACGAACGCACAGAATAAAACTAAAACGATAACACGTCGCATGGAACTACGCCTTTCCTCTTCGGGTTGATACAGCCAAACGCCCGCTAGTGCAGCATCAAGCAGGATATTAGGGTATGAACATTGCTGCGATGGCATTAGTACGGGCTAGACACAATCTGCAATCGGGTACCCACACCCAGAGGGTACCCGGTGAATCTGCAATTTGCAATTGCACTAGTGTACCATAAAACCGCGCGGTGGCTACACCATGAACGCAATCGAAACCCATGATCTCACACGTGTATTTGGCGAGCGCACCGCGGTCGACAAGCTCACGCTCAGTATTCCGGCCGGCAAGGTGTTCGGCTTCTTGGGCCCGAACGGCGCCGGTAAGACCACCACCGTGCGCATGCTCACCGCGCTGATCGAGCCAACCAGCGGTGCCGCGTGGGTGAATGGCCACCAGATCGGCCCCGGTAACGAGGCGATTCGCCGCTCGGTCGGCATTCTGACTGAGACGCCTGGCCTCTACGAGCGGCTGAGCGCGCGCCAAAATCTGACGTTTTTCGCGCGGCTGTACGGCGCCGACAAGCCGCGCGCCGAAGCCCAGACCGAGCGCTTCCTGCGCATGCTTGGCCTGTGGGATCGGCGAGATGACCGGGTGGGCAGCTTCTCGAAGGGTATGCGCCAGAAGATCGCGATCGCGCGGGCGCTGCTGAACGAGCCAGCGATCGTGTTTCTCGACGAGCCGACTGCGGGCCTCGACCCCGAAGCGAGCCGAATGGTGCGCGACTTTGTGAAAGAGCTGAGCGCCGAGGGGCGGACGATCTTTCTGACGACACATAACCTCCCCGAGGCGGACGAGCTATGCGATCTGATTGGCGTCTTTCGCTCGCGGCTGCTGCGTGTCGATACGCCGGCAAATCTGCGCGCCGGGCTGTTTGGCCAAGGCACGCTTATTCGCTTGGCCAGCGAGCCCGGCGCATGGGTCGCCGCGGCCCAGGCCCTGCCGTTTGTGCGCGGCGCGGCGGTTCACGATGGCGCGCTGATGGTCACGCTCGATGATCCTGACGCACATAATCCCGCGCTGGTGCAGGCGCTGGTTGCGGCTGGCGCGCAAATTCGCTACGTCGGGCCGATCGAGCACTCGCTCGAAGATGTCTATCTGGAACTCGTTCAATCGTTGGAACGTTCTAACGTTCCAACGCCTGGAGGTACAGCATGATCAACATCATCGTGCTTCTTCAGAAAGAATGGCTGGAATTCAAGCAGCAGCGCATGCTGTTGCTGAGCATTCTGATCGTGCCGCTCTTCCTGACGCTCATCCCATTGGTCGCGCTGTATGCGATCGGCACAGCACCATCGGCCGGCAATACCGATGAGTTCACCCGCGATCTGATGAAGGCTAATCCGGCGCTTTCAGGGATGAACGAGCAGGAGGCGGGCCAGGCGGCTATGGGCCAGGCGTTTTCGACGATGTTTCTACTGATGCCGATGATTCTGCCAAGTATCATCGCCGCGTACAGTATTGTTGGAGAAAAAACGAACCACACCTTGGAGCCGCTGTTGGCGACGCCAATCAAGACCTGGGAGTTACTCACAGGCAAGATGCTGGCCTCACTGATTCCATCTATTCTGCTGACCTGGCTCGCTGGCGCGGTGTTTGTCGCCGGCGCCGGCGCCTTCGCGGTCAGCGCGCGTGTATTCGGTGCGATCGTCAGCATGGGCTGGATCACGGTGTTAGTCGTCTGCACGCCATTCCTGGCGCTGATCGCGATCGCGGCGATGGTAGCGATCTCGGCGCGCGTGAACGACCCGCGCACCGCGCAGCAGTTCTCGGCCTGGGTCGTGGTGCCGTTTCTGGCGGTGTTCTTTGGCCAACTCAGCGGCGTGCTGGTGCTCAGCCCGCTGATTGCGCTGGTCGCGGCGATCATGCTGGCGGTCATCGCTGGGTTTGCGGTGTGGGGCGCGACGCTGCTGTTCCAGCGCGAGGTCATTTTGACGCGCTGGACGTGATCGCAACGTATCTTTACCTAACGCTACAGCTCAAGATCGTCCAGCACCAACACGCGCAGCTCAGTCACGCGCTGAAGTCGAGTATCATTCGTAAGCAAGGCCACGCAGCCGGTGGTAAGCGCCGTGGCGATCTGGAGCGCGTCGGGTGTGCGAAGGCCGTAGCGCGTGCGGAGGTCGGCGGCCTGCTCGGCAATGTCGGTGGTGATCGGGTCAAGTGCAAAATTCCGGCTGTGGAGCAAAAAGTGCCGGTAGCGCTGTGCAAGCACATTATTTCCGATGCGATACGGCTGCGTCAGCACTTCGGTCAGCGTGATCACCGAGCTGTGCGCAGTGAATGTGCCGGCAGTGATTCGCCGAACACCTCGCGCACCAGATTCAGATATGCCGGGTTGCGCTCGATCAAGTAGATGAAGGGCGGAGTATCTAGCCCGAGCCGGTCAACACCTGCCAGCGCGTCGTCGAGCTTCATTACGACCGATCCCATTCGTCGCGTAGTTCGTTGACATACTGCTGTGCGTCGACGCCCTGCCAGATCTCTGCGCCAAGCCCTTCAAGCTCCAACAGGCTGTGCTCAGACTCGTCTGTCGCATCGGCTACGGCCAGATCCTGGGCGATGCGTGCCAGAAGTTGAAGCCGGCTGGCGCGCGGCAATGGCTTAATCTGCTGCTCGTAGAGTTGGTCCAGTTCAATGCTGATCATAGCCGTGGTCCTCTCAGTTGCATCGTGCTTACGTTCATTATAGCACCCGGCATGGAGTACGCTCTCGCGGCGATGCGGCCGCACCACTGTGAATTAACGTGATAATCGACCGGCAAAGCGCTGGCGGGTAAATGGGCGCGCCAGCGCGGCCCGCAGCGTATCGAAGGCTTGAGTGGTGGGGCCATATTGCAGACTGCGGATGGCGAGCAAGGCGGGCACGTCGCCACTTTCGCCGCGATCGAGAGCGGTATTCGCTTCACCTACCAGTCGCAGTCGTTCAGATCGGGCGAAATTGCTCTGCGCAGTGCGGGCGAAGCTGCCGGCTGCCACCGCTGCGGCCAGTGCCAGCACCAGTGCCCCAGCCAGCAGAAGCGCGCGCCTTCGCAACCGCCCGGCTGCTGTGGTGCGCTCCTCCACCAATGCCCGTGCCTGCTTGAGCTCGAGCTGCTGCCGCTCCCGCTCGGTCGCTTGGCGCGCTGCCCGTTCGGCCAGGCTGGCCTCCAGGAATGCATGCTCGTCCGCGGTCAGCCCAATATCCGTCTGTGCGGCCCAGCCTTCGAACTGAGCCAGCCGCGCGCCAACCAACAGGTAACTCGGGTCGCGTCCGGCGGCGCTCCACTCCGCCGTGGCGGCGGCAAGCATGCGCTGCATCCGCACATCGGCGCGGCTGGTGTCCAGCCATGTGCGCAACCGTCCCCATTCGCGCAGCAGCGTCTCATGCGCCACCTCCACCGTCGCGCCGCGCGTGATCGGGTCACGGTCGAAACTCAACAGCCGCGCGCGGCCGTAACGGTCGATCACCGTGTCCAGGGTCCGTGGTCCATTGTCCGTTGCAACCGACAACGGACCACGAGCCATGGACTCCAGTTCGGCGCGCGGAACGCGGCGGCGGGTATCCTCGACCCCTTCGCCCAGCGTGATCAGCCGCAGGAACAGCTGCCGCGCGGCTGCTTGTTCAGCCGTGTCGAGCGCCCCATAGATCTCGTCGGCACGGCGCGCCAGCGCACCCTGCACCCCGCCGCTCGCTCGGTAAGCTGCCAGCGTGAGCGCCCGCCCATCACGGCGCTCGAATAATTCCGTCAGCGCGTACTGCAGCAGCGGCAGGGTGGCGGGCTGCGCGCCCACATCCTGCACGATCGTCGCCAGTAGATCGGGATCCGGCACTACGCCGACACGCACCGCCGGCCCCACGATCGCCTGCTCCAACTCCTCGGGCGTGAGCGGCAACACCACCTCGGTGCGCTGGCGCACCAGATCGCCGAAGCCGACGTAGAGCAGCGGCCGGTCGTAGAAATCGGCCCGCAGCGTTGCCACGACCCGTAGCCGGCTGTGTGGATCGATCACCGCGGCGCAGAGACTCTGAAGAAAATGGGCGCGAACGCGCTCGTCCTCGGTGAGCGTAAACAGCTCTTCGAACTGGTCGATCACCAGCAGTAACTCGGTTTCCCGATCGGCCGGCAGCACACGCTTGACCGCCCGCGCCAGCCCGCGCTCGTCGGCTTGCAGCTGCTCTAACAGGCTCGGCGGCGGATTGACAGCGATGCGCAGCAGTGCGGCTTCCAGCTCCTCCAGCCCGCCAGCGCGGCCTGAATGAAGGCGGCCCGTTCCGACGCCTCGATGGCCAGACATTCGGCCAATTTCTCCGCGACCTGTCCTGAAGGCCGCCGCGCATCGGCCTCGATCTTCTGGATCAGCTCCAGTGAGCAGCTGACCCGCTGAGCTAGCTCCGCCTGAGTCAAGTCGAGCGCTTTACGCCGCCGGCGCAGCCAGTAGCCAAACGAGTGCGTGCGATCCATCCCGCCCTCCGACATTGAGTGCCTCAGCGATTCGGTCGAGATGCCGCGACCTGTATGGGACGCCGGATGTAGAGTGTCGGTGTTGTGCGGCTTATTGTACTGCAAATCGGGAACGATTGATAGCCTAACTAACGAAGCAAAACTCTCGAAACGCGAGCGGCGCTGAGTCAAGAACTCAGCGCCGCTTGTTTCACTCAATGATGTAGTTGTTCTTACGGTACCGTGATATCAAACTCGTTGCTGGCGGTCTTCCCAGCTGTGTCGGTGACGGTGAGCTGCACGGTGTAATCGCCGGACTTCGGGAAGTATTTCGTATAATCGGCCGGGTCGATCGTGACATTGCCGCTGGAAGCCTCTTTGATCACCTGGCCGACGACCGCATCGGCCCCGGATGGCGCCTTGGTGATCGTCCACTTGTAATCCTTGATATCACCAGCCGACTTAGTCGCGTCGAGCACCAGTGCCTCGCCCTGCTGCAGCGTCACGTCGTCGGCCGCGGCGGTGAGTGTATTAGCCGCATCGGACACAGCAGTTGCTGCTTCGGGGGCGGATACCGCTGTGGCCGCCTCGTTCAGCATGGCGGCGTTGGTTGGGTTGGACACGGCGGTGCCGGCCTGGTTCAACGTGTCGTTAACTGCGGCTACATTGGTTGGATTGCTTACGGCGCTGGCAGCTTCATTCAGCGCCGAGCTGGCGGTTGGATTGCTGATCGCGCTCGCCGCCTGGTTCGCGGCATCGTTCACCGAAGTGGGCGTGCCGCAGGCGCTAAGCAGCAGCGCCCCGCCAAGAACTAAACTAGGAATGAACTTACGCATTATGTTTTCCTCCTCATTCACCTGTCTCTTGTCTCTAGGTGGATCGCCGGACCGTCCAGCGTATCCTGAGGAGGTTTGAGCAAGAATGAGGCCATGTCTTGAAGGACGCTTAAACGATAAGCATCCCTATGACAAGGTGACAAGGTGACAAGGTGATTAACTGCACTTTGTCGCCTTGTCACCTTGTCAGACTCTATCTGTCCGCGATATTTTACTTCGCAAGCCTCTATGGTCGCAATAACAACAGCGCGATTGCGCCCAAGAAAAGAAACAGTAGAATCGCGCCGAAAATGTACATGAGCACGCGATCCCAGTTGAGGAAGCGCCAGTCTTTTGGCAGCTGGCGCTCGAAGCCGTAAATATGCCAGCTGTAGAGCCCGCTCTCGCGCGCGCGGGCCGGCTTGCTTTTGCCAGCTTTGCCCGGTTTGGCCGCGGGCTGCGCGGCTGGCGCTGGTGTATCGCCCAAATCGAAGATAATCTCGGTGACAGGAATGAACGAGATATTAACTTCGCTGAGCGCAATTTTCGTGTTGGCGTCGAGCCTTTTTTGCGCTACGCCGATCAGATCGGCTAATCCGGGCACCAGCTTCCATTCGGCTCGAAAATCGCCCGCCTGCTGCTCCTGATAGACTACCGTGGTCTGGCAAGCGCGCTGGAGCCAGCGCTCGTCGATCCGCGGCAGATCGTCGTTGCTGTGTAATGTGAGTGGGTGGCGCCGCCAGGTGGTGGTTTTGCGCTGCACCAGGCGACCAACTCCGTCGCAGCGCTCACATTTGAGGCTGCCGGTGCCCGAACATTCCGGGCAGGGCACCAGCACTGGCGCTGCTTGTGTAGCGGTCGATGCCGTCGCCGTCGCCGTTCCGCCGGCTTTGGCCGGCGGCACGCCCGCTTTTGCCTCGCCGCGGTTGACGATGATCCGCGCGCGGCCCTGGCAGCGCGGGCAGATCACCCGGCCAGGCCCTTCGCAGACCTCGCAGGTCAGCACTCTGGTGGAGCCGGGCAGCGTAATCGTCGAGGACGCCTCATCCTGAAAGCCCTTCGGCGCCGGTAGCATCACGCTCCAGCGGTCCTGCTCTTTTTCGCGCTTGACCGCCTCTGCTTTGTGATCCGGCTCTTCAATGGTTTTGACCGGCTCGCGTGTTTCGTAGAGCACGTTGAGTGTGTAGAAGTATACATTCGTGCTGGTGACACGGTGAAATACCGTCTGGCGCCCAAGCAGCTTACGGCGGAACGGGCTGCGATTGCTCCACTGGTTGAGCAGCCCGGCCACCTGGCGCTGCTCCGCTAGCGCTTCCGCGCGCTCGTGCGCCTTCTGCATTGGCCCTTTGATCAGATCCGGACCAAGCACTTTTTCGACTGGGTGTGGTTCGCTGGGTTGCGATGGGATAATCTTTGAGTCGGTGCTCGCTGCCGGCGTGAATCCCTGGATGAGCGCCTGTTTGCCATTGTCGGGGGCGCCAATCACCTGGGTTGGTCCGGTATGGCGATCCAGCACCTGGTCGAGCTCCGCGATCGCGGCCCGCGCGCTTGGGTAGCGTTTGGCTGGGTCGTTTGCCAGCATCGTCTGGAGCACCCGATCGACGTCGGGCGGCAGCCCGTGGACGCCGCGGCTCTTGAGTGGCAGCGGTGGGTTGAATGGGCCGCCGCTGCTGTCGGGCATGCCTGGCGTGTGGTCCCACGGCGATGCGCCGCTAAGCATCTCGTAAAGCACCACGCCTAAGCCATAGATATCGGATAGATGCGTGACCGACGCCGCCGACGAGGCGTGCTCCGGCGACAGATAGCCGGGCGTGCCCATCACCTTGCTGACGGTCGTCATCCCGGCGCGGCCGGACTCGCGCGCGATCCCGAAATCGGTCAGCAGCACGCGCCCGGTCTCTTGCTCTACCAGAATATTGCCTGGCGAAACATCGCGATGGATCACACCATGGGTATGAGCATAGTCGAGCGCGGTGCCGGCGTCGCGAAAGATGCGCAGCGCCAGATCGAGCGGCAGCGGCTGGTGCGGCTTGATCAAGCTGCGCAGCGCCCCGCCGACCACATACTCCATGATTGTGTAGTGAAATGGCGGCTGGTAGCCATGGTCGAAGATCTGAATGATATGATCGTGGCGCAGCCGGCTGGTGATATTCGCCTCGCGGGTGAAGCGCTCGATCCACTCCTGATCTTGCGAGAGCAGCAGCTTGACGGCGATCAGTCGGTTTTCCAGCGAGCGGTGGCGCCCCAGCCAGACCTCGCTCATGCCACCTTTGCCAATCTGGCGCTCAAGCTGATAATTCCCAATGCGTTGCGGAACATTTGACATAGGCTTCTGGAACTAACTTAACACAATGCGGAAAGGCATTATACCATTTATTTTATGCTATACTGCCTTGCAATTCAATGTCGCGAATCAACAATGTAGAGGTTAACCCATGTCTCTTCTACCGAGCGCTGCGATCGCCGAGATTGCCCGCCACGATGGCCAGATAGTCACGCTGGCCGGCTGGGTGGCCAGCAAAACTGAGAAAGGCAAGCTGGTATTCATCCGTCTGCGTGACGGCAGCGGGATTATTCAGTGTGTTGTGTTCAAAAAAAACGTCCCCGAGGAAGTCTTTAGCGCCGCACAGCAGCTGACACAAGAGAGCTCATGCCGCATCACCGGGGCCGTGCGGGCCGACGATCGCGCGCCGGGCGGGTACGAGCTGGATGTCAGCGCGATTGAAGCGGTGCATATCTCGCCCGAATATCCGATCCAGCCCAAGGAGCATGGCGTTGAGTTCTTGATGGAGCACCGCCATCTGTGGGTGCGCTCGTCGAAGCAGCACGCGCTGCTCCGAATCCGCGCCGAGGTGATCGCCGCCGCGCAGGAGTGGCTGAACGATCAGGGCTTCGTGCGCTACGACACGCCAATTCTGACGCCAGTGGCGGCCGAGGGCACCTCGAATCTATTCGCGACCGAGTACTTCGATTTAGGCAATGTGTATCTGGCGCAGACCGGGCAGTTGTATGTCGAGAGCGGCATGATGAGCTTTGGCAAGGTCTACTGCTTCGGCCCGACCTTCCGCGCCGAGAAATCAAAGACCCGCCGGCACCTGACCGAGTTCTGGATGATCGAGCCTGAGGTGGCTTTTGCGACTCACGCCGACAACATGGTGCTGCAAGAAAACTTCGTCAGCGCGATCGTGCAGCGCTGCCTCGAGCGGCGCGCCGAGGATCTGAAGGTATTGGAGCGCGACACCACTACGCTGGAGCGGTGTAAGCCGCCGTTCCCGCGGATCACCTACGACGATGCGCTCGCGCTGATCGAGCGGCACCAGGGCGAGGTCGAGGGCGCGACGCCGATTCCGTGGGGCGAGGACTTTGGCGCGCCGCACGAGACGCTGATTGCCTCCAAATTCGACAAGCCGGTCTTTGTCGAAAAGTATCCCAGCGCGGTCAAGGCCTTCTACATGGAGCCCGACCCGCAGCGGCCCGAGGTGGCGCTCTGCGCCGACCTGCTGGCGCCCGAAGGCTACGGCGAGATCATCGGCGGCTCGCAGCGCATCCACGACGTCGACCTGCTGGAGCGGCGCATCAACGAGCATGGCTTGAATGTCGACGACTACCAGTGGTACCTCGATCTGCGCCGCTATGGCACAGTGCCGCACAGCGGCTTCGGCATGGGCATCGAGCGCTGCACCGCCTGGATCGCCGGCACACACCATATCCGTGAGACGATCCCCTTCCCGCGGATGCTCTATCGGATCTACCCCTGATTAATACACAGTAGTATTAGTGAGCATAATAAACACTGCACCTATGTCAAATATCTGAACTTATGATTGTCTGTCGTAACAAAGTGCGACAACCTCTAGTAAAGATCTAAACAGCAGCTTTCAGGCTCGATTTAAGGCTGATGAAGGGTAATAGGCTCTTCTTTAGCCTTTGTTTATTTAGTTTCAAAAATAGCCCTTTAGTACCATGAACCTTGTCTTGATTTTTTAACTTTAGCTATCGGAGGCAAGGACTGATATGTAGTTGTACGAGTTTCCATCGTAGAAATATAGTTAAGCCAAGAGATATCGCGAACTGTCCGGTATCAAAAAACAACCAGGAGAATCATCCCTTGTTCATCTCAACACTTCTCCGCGGTCGATTCATCATTGTCGCCGCCCTGGCCTTGGTCCTCGCCACCGCCGCCTATGGCTTCGCCGCCGCGAACACTTTCAGCGCCCCGGCGTCCCTGGGCGATGGGAGCGAGGGGGTCAGTGGCTTCGTGATCTCCAACGTCGTCTATACGCTGGACACGGGCAGTGACCCCGCGAACATCACCAACGTAAGCTTTGACATTGCGCCCGATGCTGTCGGCAAGCCCGACGCGACGGATGCTGATGTCGAGCTGGTCGCCGGCAGCGGCAACCTATACGATTGCGCCATTAGCGGCACCACGACCAAGACGGCTTCCTGCGACGTCACTGACACGGTTACCTCGGCGGCGGTCGATACTCTGCGCGTGATCGCGACGTCGAACACAACAACATTGGTCCCGTAAAATACACATCGCCTTTAGCCAGGAGGTGCGGCCACTCTGAAAGCGGCCGCACCTTCTGCATTGAAAGATGGTCCATGAACCGCCGCTCACGCTGGTTCGCCAAACTTTCTACGACGCTTCTGCTGGTCCTGCTCGGCGCAGTCCTGGTCGCCTTCGCGCCAACCCAGCTGGGTGGCCAGGCGGCCTTCGTGATCGTCAATGGCAACAGCATGGAGCCGCTCTATCACCGCGGCGATCTGGTCATCCTGCGTACAGCCGACGACTACCCGGTTGGCGACATCGTCACCTACCGGCATCCGCAGATCGGCCCGGTCATCCATCGCATCATCGGGCGCGACGCCGAGCGCTTTGTGTTCAGAGGCGACCACAACAATTTTATCGACCCATACCGGCCCATCCGGTCTGAACTTATCGGCAAAGCGTGGATTTTTGTGCCGTCCGTCGGTAACGTCATCGAGCAGCTACGTAAGCCGC